>JACCDQ012139919.1_pt1 | contig 32189 bp, 31 predicted proteins | sample 7446031 | NCBI WGS metagenome assembly JACCDQ01 (sample SAMN15323442, study PRJNA562643) | freshwater metagenome | isolation source: river surface water | place: USA:Blue River Watershed | collected 2017-08-17 | reverse complement strand
GTGATGTTATGGATTTTCTGGAATATCTTCATGATTTTGGCCTTTCGGCTACTTCACAGGCACGTATTCTGTCGGGTGTGAAGTCGTTTTACAAATACATGGCCATCGAGAATCTGATTCAGACTGACCCAACGCACCTAATAGAATCGCCAAAGGTTGGCCGAAAATTACCAGATACGCTTTCTTTTCCCGAAATTGAGCAAATGCTCGAAATGATTGATGTTTCGACCCCCGAAGGCACTCGCAACCGAGCAATTTTGGAGGTTTTGTATAGTTGTGGAATGCGGGTTTCGGAATTAATAGATTTAAAACTAACGAATTGCTATTTCGATATTGGTTTTGTACGAGTCTTCGGAAAAGGTAGAAAAGTAAGACTAATTCCAATCGGTCGAGATGCCATTAAATACACTAAAATTTACCTCGAAACTATCCGAAACCATCAAGATATTCATGAAGAAGCTGAAGACATTGTTTTTCTGAATCGCCGAGGCAAAGCACTTTCACGAGTCATGATATTCTTGATAATCAAAGACTTAGCCGAGCGAGCAGGAATCCAGAAAAACATTTCGCCGCATACTTTCCGACATTCGTTTGCCACACACCTCATTGAGGGCGGTGCCGATTTGCGAGCTGTACAAGAAATGCTCGGACACGAATCAATTACCACTACCGAGATTTACACGCATCTCGACAGAGTATTTTTAGAAGAAACCATGCGAAGTTTTCATCCGAGAGAAAATCGGCAGTCGTCAGTTAATAATTATCAGTCAGCAGGTTCTAAGTAAAACTTAAGATTAACTAAACAGAAGACGTCCATGAAAAGAATTGCCGATTGCCTGACTCTCTTCATTCGTCAATCGTAATTCGTCAATCGTAATTCAATATTATGTCAAGTAAAATAATCACCCTCACCGTCAATCCAGCGATTGATAAAAGTACAAAGTTTTCGGGCTTAGTTGCCGAGCAGAAGATTCGTTGCGAAAACCCACATTTCGATGCGGGTGGTGGCGGAATAAATGTCTCGAAAGCCATTGCACGTCTGGGAGGAAAATCGAAGGCAGTTTTCACGGCTGGCGGCCCAACGGGCGATTTACTAAAAGATTTACTAACAAAAGAAAATATTGATTTTCAGACAATTACGACCAAAAACTGGACTCGTGAAAACTTCATTGCGGTAGATGTGCTTACCAATGCACAGTATCGTTTCGGAATGCCTGGTGCAGAAATTTTGACTGAAGAAGCCACCGAAATAGTAAAACAAATTGAAGCCTTAAAACCCGATTTCTTAGTGGCCAGTGGCAGTCTTTCGGTGGGTTTAGGCGATGATTTCTACGAAAAAGTTGCCGCAGTTTCTCGAAAAATTGGGTCTAAACTCGTCATTGACACCTCGGGCGAGCCGCTCAAAAGAGCCATTGACGAAGGCGTATATCTGCTTAAACCTAATGTTGGCGAGTTGGCCAAACTGGTGGGAGTTGAAGCCTTAGAAATCGACCAAGTTGATGAAGCAGCTCGTGAGATAATTGCCAAAGGTGGTTGCGAAATTGTAGTAGTTTCTCTTGGGCCGCAAGGGGCAGTTTTGGTGACGAAGGATATTTGTGAGCATATTCCTGCTCCGTCCGTACCTAAAAAAAGTACAGTAGGTGCAGGAGATAGCATGGTAGGAGGAATGGTTTGGGCTTTATCTGAAGGCAAAAACTTACAAGAAATGCTTCGTTGGGGTGTGGCTTGTGGCTCGGCAGCAACCATGAACGAAGGCACGCAACTTTTCAAAACCGAAGATGCTAAAAGGCTATTCGATTGGTTGCAAAAATATAAGTAGTACATAGAAAAAACCTAACTATCGACTTTATCATGAGAACAATTCTTTCTATTATTTTTCTATTGAATTTGGGAATAATACAGCATAGTACCGCACAAAATTCATTCACAGAAGGCTGTTTAGGCACATGGAAAGGCACGATGTATATATATAATAAAGGTAATTTAAGAGATTCGGTTGAAGTTAAACTGACCGTAACGAAAACCAACAAACCAGATGAATGGAGCTGGAAAACAGAGTATCTTTCGGCAAAAATGCCTATGGTGAAAGACTACGTGTTACGATTGAAAGACGCCGCAAAAAATACTTACGTTACCGATGAGGGCAATGGCATCGAACTTGCCGATTATTTATTTAATAATAAGCTCTATTGCGTATTTGAAAACCATAATGTTATTTTGACCTCAACTTACGAATTACGTAAAAATGAACTTATTTTTGAGGTTACTTCTGGTAAAAAGATTGAGCTTAGCAATCAAGAAGTAATCAATTACCCAGTAGAAAATTTACAGCGTGTAGTTTTCAAAAAATAAACATAAACTACTCTTTTAGATAAATCTATGAAAAAAAAATTATTGATTTTAGCATTTTTGTTAGGTTCTATTCTTAGCACTTCAGCCCAAATCATTCATTCTCACAATGATTATGAGCAAAAACAACCATTTTTTGCAGCCTACGACTTAGGCTTTGACTCAATAGAAGCCGATTTATACCTAAAAGATGGCCAGCTCTGTGTAGCCCACGACCAAAAAGATGTATCGACCGACAGAACTCTCCAAAAGTTATACATCGAACCATTGCTGGCAAAAATCAAAGAAAACGGTGGGTATCCTTACCCTAACAAAAAGCCATTGCATTTATTGTTGGATTTGAAAAAGCAGGGCAAAGAAATCATGCAAGTACTTGAAACTGAACTGAAACCCTATAAAAAAGAGTTAAAACACGTTACGATATCCATCAGCGGTGATATGCCTAAACCCGAAGAATTTCAGAATTACGATAAAATGTTTTGGTTTGATGGAAGAAAGAATCTGAACTATTCAAAAGAAGCTTTCAAGCGAATATACATGGTTAGTGCCAGTTTTACTGATTTTGGGAAATACTGGGCAGGAAAAGAGGCTCTTTCAAAAGAGACAGGCGATAAAATCAGTGCCTTTGTAAGCGAAATGCACGCCAAAAACAAAAAAGTAAGGCTTTGGGGAACCCCCAATACTACCGTAGGTTTTGCAACATTAAAGGGGCTAAGAGTAGATGTAATCGGAACTGATGACTTACTTTTGCTCCGACAATTTATGGATAATGCAAAATAACAGGCTTTTCGAGTAGAATTTAGTAGCTTTGTAGTCGCATAAAATTATATTACTTCTTGATGCAAAATAATTTTCATCTTATCCGATTTGTTGCAGCTACTTTAGTTCTTTATGGGCATTGTTATCCACTTTCAGGGCGAGGGTACGACTACCTAACCGAAATTTCGCAAGGTATTTTTCCAACGGCTCACATGGGCGTTTGTATTTTCTTTGTTGTTAGTGGCTATTTAGTAAGTCAAAGTTTGTACAACACGGCTTTTTATAAAGTAAAAAAAGAAGCCGATGGAAGTACATCATTCAAGCAAAATCTGAACGTTGTCATTAATTTTATTTGGAAACGCATCGTTCGAATATTTCCTGCCTTAGTTGTAGTTTTATTGCTTACTGTATTGGTCTTAGGCCCACTTTGTACGACCTTACCGCTGAGCGAATACTGGCAGTCATCAGAAACATATCGTTACCTTAAATTCGTCAAACTTTATCCATTTGTTGATGATTTACTGCCTGGTGTTTTTGAAAATCTACCCGAAAAAGGCATTAATGGCTCACTCTGGACGCTCCCTTATGAAGTAACTATGTATTTCTGTTTAGCAGTTTTACAACTCATAAATCTATTCTCAAAACGTAATATATTGCTAATTTTTTTCGGGGTAATATCGCCAATTATCGTTTTTTTTATTTTTAATTACAACCAGCAATCACTTATTCCCGTCATACATTTAAACTTTATTCAAACCCTTGAGTTTAGTATGTATTTCATGGCAGGAACCTTGTTTTTTCTTTTTGATGATAAAATACCGTATCACATTGGCTTATTTCTATTGATGATATTTCTGTGGTTTGGATTAGGCTTATTGCATCTAACAAACCCTGATACAATCAAAGGTATTAGCTTTTTTGCGTTGCCGTATATGGTTATTTATTTAGCTAAACAAAAAGGAAAACTCAACGATTTCAGTAAACTCGGCGACTTTTCGTACGGAATTTATCTATATGCATTTCCTGTTCAGCAAGCGGTTATTTATTTTTATGGTACAAACATTAGTATTTTAAAGATGTTTCTAATAAGTGCGGCCATTGTATTGCCACTAAGCATATTATCTTGGTTTTTGGTAGAGGAGCGAGCCATGAGGTTTAAATCAATAAAAATAGCATGAAAAATAGTATTAAGATAGCCGTTTTTATTTTTTTCTGTTTATCGGCACAGGCTCAAAATTACTCTTTAAAAGTAGCAGTTTTAGGAAATAGTATCACACAACATGGCCCATTACCTGACAATGGGTGGTTTGGTAATTGGGGAATGGCAGCCTCTGCTAAAGAAAAAGATTTTGTTCATTTATTAGAGGCCGAACTGAAAAATATTTCACCAAATATTGAGTTAAAGTTCTTAAATATCGCTGATTTCGAAAAAAACTATAAAAATTATAAAGTAAACACTGACGAAATTACGGCCATTAGAGAATTTGCACCAGACCTTCTATTACTTAGAATCGGAGATAATTTACCTGATTTACAATTGGACCCACCAGAATTTCACAAATCACTGCAAGGATTGATTGATTTTGTAGCCAATGGGCGTCAAGAAATGAAAGTAATTCTAACAAATAGCTTCTGGACCAATCCGTATCGTGACTATGCCCTCGAATCATTTATCGGCACAAAACCTTATCATTTTGCCGATTTAAAGGGGCTTTATGCTGTTTCTTCAAATACATCTGTCGATTTTTTCAAAGATATTAACATTGCACGCCACCCTTCAGATTTAGGGATGGCAGCAATTAAAGAGAGAATTTGGAAAGTAATGAGCCGTGACATCGACGACCTTCTCTGTTTGTACTATAAAAAATGTAACTACTGCCAAGAAGGAACTCATACGGGATATTTAGATGAAACAACCTGCGATACTATTAGAGGATGGGTTATTGATGAACAAAACTTAGACCGAACCGTACAGGTAGATATTTTTGTTGATGATAAATTTTTTGTAAGCGTATTGGCTAATGAAGCCCGTCCTGATTTGGTTAAAGTATATGGCTCTAAGGGGTTAAATCATGGCTTTTTCTATACGGTTCCTGCTGGCGTATGGTGGAGAGATGGTCAAAAACACATTATTACGGCACGACCTTGTTGGAAAGATTCAAAATTTTTAAACTGGTCTGGAAAAGAGGTAAAATGTAATAAGCCCGAAGAAGTTAAGAACGAAGTACCGAACTATATGGCAGATTGGTTAAGCACCGAATGTGAAGAAATTATCGGTTGGGCTTATGATAAAAACAACCTTTCAAAAAACATTAAAATTGACTTTATTTTGAATGATAAAATAATTCAAACTTTAGACGCAAATATCAATCGACCTGACCTTCTACAACAACTCAGCGGCAATCCTGATGCGGCTAAACACGTGTTTATAATAACTTTACCTAAATTAGCAAACGGCAGTTACAATGCACAATTAAGGCTTTCGGGAACTACAACGGTTATTGGCAATATGAATAATTTTCAATGCCCTAAAGTAATTTCAGCTGTCGAAAATTCGGATTTAGATATTTCGGTATACCCAAATCCGAATCAAGGAGGTTTCAATCTAAAAATTCCGAATGAATATCAAAAGTATGAACTCGTCTTATTTGATAGTTTTGGTAAAAGCATACCAATCACTCAAAAAGAAAACAGTATCACTTTAGATAATATTTCAGCTGGAATCTATCTATTGAAAATCAATGTAAATGGTAAAATAATTACCCGAAAAGTAGTGATTAATAAATAACTATTAGAATATAAAAGCCAAAAGCTCGGAGATATTCAGAGCTTTTGGCTTTTGTAAAAAATTCTATCAAGGAATATCTTTCGGTGGACGAGCAAAATAGGCTTCTATTTCTTCTTTTGAAGGTTGTTTTACAGGCCTTACAACTCGGAAACCTAAAAATGGTGCATCGGTCAACCACCAATCCGATTTCGGAATTTGTGGGTCACGTTGTTTCAACTCAGGCGTTGAAGTTCGGCGTGAAGCACTGCGAAGTTTATCAGCATCATCATCCCAATGCCCGCCACGAATCACGTGCGGATAATGATTGGTTGGCTTAATATAAGGATTATTGGCAGCCTCGGGCTTACCATAAAAATCAGCTACATAAAGGTCAGAAGTCCACTCAGCCACATTGCCATACATATCATAAAGCCCCCAAGCGTTGGGTTTTAGTTGACCAGATTTTTTGTATGCTCCATCAGAATTTTCAAAATACCACGCATATTCTTTCATTTTCGAGGCATCATCTCCAAAATAAAACGTAGTTTTTGAACCAGCACGAGCGGCATATTCCCACTCGGCTTCGGTTGGGAGGCGATAAAAATGCCCTGTTTTTGCATAAAGCCATTTACAAAACGAACGAGCAGCAAACTGTGTCACGTTACAAACAGGGAAACCGCTTTCTTTTCCTTGTCCAAACGACATCTCGACATAAGGCTGCGTTGGGCGTGCAACTGTGCTTACACGAGTAACTACATCAGCCGTATTCTTTTCATCTTTCACTTCAAGTTCTTTATTGAAATATGCTTCGTACATTTCCCACGAAGTTTCGTACTTAGCCATCCAAAAAGCGTCAATTTTTACTTTATGTTGCGGACCTTCATCAGGTTTGCGGTCTTTTTCAGACTCTGGACTTCCCATCATAAATTCGCCTGCGGGAATAGCCTGCATTTCTAAACCATGCTGCAAACCTGGTATATGCTCTGTGTAGGATTTAAAGTCTTCATTACGAAAAGCTACGCAAGTGAAGAAAAGAAGGGAGATAGTGAGTTTTTTCAAGGTTGAATGAGTTTTTTTTACAAATATAGTCGATGAATTGGCTTAGGTTAAAATGATTGAATAGAAATTTCAAGATATTTTACAAAACCAGATAAATCAGTCAAGAAAAGTTTTTTATATCTTTATTGAAAATTTATGTCCTAAAATTGGAAACCCCCATCAGCATCTATCTTGAGTCTTATAAGCAAATTTGTCATCAAATTACTGATGAAGAACTTGCCTACATCAGCAAAGGTCTGACCGTTTCAGAGTTTAAAGCTAAACAATATTACTTGAAAGCGGGGCAAATTCAAACCGCCATTGGCTATGTTATAACTGGGCTGATGCGGTCTTATTACATTGACGAAAAAGGTAACGAAATAACCATTTCATTCATCAAGGAAAAAGAATATGCTACCGATTATGGGGCATTTGTTAGGCAAAAGCCAAGCAAATACTATTTCCAATGCCTCGAACCAAGCATTGTGGTCAATTTGCCATATTCAGAAATGCAAGATGGCTACAATGAATACAAGAACATCGAACGATATGGCCGCTTAGTAACCGAAGAAGTATTGGTGCAGCAACAAACCCGTCTGGAGAGTTTTTTATTTGAAAATGCTGAAGAGCGTTACCTTAATTTTATAAAGCGAAGCCCTAATCTTTTTAATCGTATTTCTCTTACTTATCTTTCATCTTATTTGGGTATCGAACGCCAATCGCTCAGTCGAATACGAAAAATGCTCGCCAAGAAATAAATTCTTCAACATTTTGTAACAAATGTGACAGTTAAAAGAGTTTTAGATTTCGGTACTTTGCCACAGAATCAATTAAGAATCAAAATGATGAAATCAACTCTTTTGCTCACTTCCCTCCTTTTTATTGGTTTTGCAAAAAGCCACGCACAAAGTTTTAATTTAAAAGTTTCTAATGTAAAAAGTACCGCTGTTCTACGCATTGCTTTTTATAAGAAAGAAAACAAATTTCCCGACGAAGGTAAATTTGCCTTTGCAAAAGAATTCAAGCCAACAAAAACTGGCGAAGTTACTCTTACATTTACGGATATTCCTGCGGGCGAATATGCTTTGGCCATTTATCAAGACTCAAACGGCAATAAAAAACTGGACACGAATTTAGTAGGTTATCCGAAAGAGCCTTTTGGTTTCTCGCAAAATATCAAGCCAAAGTTTTCGGCTCCTGCCTACGAAGAATGTAAAATTATGTTCAACGCCAATAATACGACATTTTCAATCAAACTAATCGACTAACATGAATGCTTCTTCAATTTTTCAATTTGGTAATTCTTTTATCATTTTTGGCTGGTTATTGCTAATTATTGCCCCCAACTGGAAACACACACAGGCTATTATCTTAAATGGCTTTATTCTCCTGTTTGCGGTTATTTATACTTTTTTGATTCTGAAAGACATCGGAGATTTCAAAGCTGATAGTTTCAGTACATTGGCCAATGTAAAAGCATTATTTCAGAATGATAATGCAGTAGCAGCGGGTTGGTTTCACTACTTAGCTTTCGATTTATTTGTAGGAGCATACATTGTCCGTGCGGCCAAAAAACTTAATATTTCTCGTTGGTGGGCTACGCTTGCACTTCCTTTTACATTCATGTTTGGGCCTATGGGCTACCTTATTTTTTTCCTCATAAAAACCATCAAATCAGTTACTTCCAATGGCAATAATCAATGAAATATATCGTAGAAATAAATTATTGGCTCAAGTTGGTACAATCCATTTAGTGCTTGCCATTTTACTGGGAGTTTATTCATTCTTCAATAAAGAAATGATTATGGGCATCAATTCAATGATAAAACCCATAAAATTTGCCCTCAGTATCTGGATTTACGCTTGGACAATGGCCATGCTACTTTTTTATGTCAATGATAAAAAGAAAGTACGCAACTTATCAGTTTTGGCGGTAGTAACAATGGTTTACGAGCAGTTTTCTATTACTTTACAGGCTTTTAGAGGGCAACTTTCGCATTTCAATAATTCGAGCGTTTTGGGTGGAATTTTGTATGCTTTTATGGGTATTTTTATTGTAGCATTGACCATCCAAACCTTACGAATCGCCATTACATTTATTAGTCAGAAAGCTTATACGATTCCTTCACCGTTAGTTTTGAGTATTCAAATTGGCTTGATTTACTTTGTAATTTTTAGCTTTTTTGGTGGCTATATCAGTGGAGTAAACGGACATACCGTTGGAGCAAATGATGGTGGTAAAGGCTTACCATTAATCAACTGGAGTACAACTTTTGGCGATTTACGAGTGGCTCACTTCTTTGGTATCCATGCACTACAAATTATTCCGATTTTTGGGTATTGGGTTTCGGGTAAATACGAATCGGCAACTGCTACGAAAGCTATTTGGGTATTTTCGGTTATTTATTTGGCGTATGTATGCTTTACTATGATTCAAGCATTGATGGGAATGCCGTTTTTGACATTATAAAGAAAAGGAGGAAAATTTCCTCCTTTTCAAATCAAACCACATAAATTACTTCATTTGCCTCCCAAATTTGAGGAATCTCAACAATCATTTCATCTCTTCAGAATTTCGATTATCTTTTTTCTATAATCATACCATCCCTTCGGAATTTTTATCTCAGACTTCCTTTAAAACGCTATCGACCACTGACCATCGACTGTGGCCTAAAAAAGCTCACTTAACCGAAATCACATTTTCTAAATCAGTCTTTGATTTGGTGGTAGTTCCAGCCTTTTGAGAAGGGAATTTTCGTAAAATTCGTTTTACTTTTTTCTTAAAAATTTCGGTAGCATAAGCAGGGTTATCAATGACTTCGCCCGCAGTTCCACGCCAAACTAATTGTCCAGTTTGGGAATCTACAATATCAATGATGAGTGTTCCATCATCATATTTTACAATTTCGGGGCTTTCGCAGTAAGTTCGTTGGCCCAAGTCAGGCAAATATCGTTCGCCTCTATAAAACCCTGCTCCACACACCAAATTCTGAAATTTTTGTTCTTCTACATAAATATGAAAATCAACCAGAAAATCGGGTGTGGCAATATTTCTACGAAAACCTTTTTGGGCTAAGTTTTTATCAATCTCTCGCATAATAGTTTGATTCAATTCAACCGAGCTATAAAGTGGGTGCGACGCTTTGGTAGCTTCGAGTTTATTCCAGCCATAAGTTCGATATTGCTCGATAGTAATGTTTGGCTCTCGTTCAATATGCAAATTTCGGGTACAGCTAAAGCTAAGTATGGCTAAAAATATTACAACTATGATTCTTTTCATGTCTTTCTGATTTTTTTCAAAACTACCCTCAATATATCAATTGTTTTATGTCAAAAGGCACACGAAAGTATGATAGCTATCAGTATTTGGCACTTTGCACCAAAAGTATATTCTTAGAAAAATCTTATTTCTTGCAATATTTTCTTACGAAATAGTGTTAATAAAAATACGGTCTATAAATTGCAATCATTATGTTTACGAGTTTTCATTTTCTATACTTCTTACTCAATCTTTGTGTAGCAAAACCACACGAGAATACCCTTTCAACACCCCAAGCCTCGTGCGAAACCGATTCGATTCATCAATTATATAATGAATGTGGCTTGGCTGGAAAAGTAAAATTCGAGGCTTTTAAGGAGTCTTTACAAGGCTTCGAAAAGTTTCATCCTACCAAGCCAATCATCACAATTGTGGATTTTTCTCTACCATCGAGCGTGGAACGATTATTTGTGATTGATATTTCACAGAAAAAATTGTTAATTTCATCCTTAGTAGCTCATGGGCAGAAATCTGGCGACGACATTGCTCATTCATTTTCCAATAAAATGGAGTCGCACCAAAGTAGTTTAGGTTTTTATATGGTTGGAAACCCAATTAAAAGCCCAAAACACGGCGATGCACTTTTATTAGAAGGCTTACAAAAAGGTATTAATGATAATGCCCGTCGTCGAGAAATTATTATTCATGGAGCTGCTTACGTTAGTCAATCATTTATCCATCAATTTGGCAGACTTGGCCGCAGTTATGGTTGTCCAGCAGTGCCAAATGAACTAATTCCGCAGGTAGTTCCTGTACTCGCTAATGGAAGTTTACTCTATATTCACGCCTAAAACAAGAGCATTTCTTCGAGGATTTAGCTCAATAATTATTAGTTTATTTCTGATGCACTCACTAACGAGCTGCAAGGATAAACCCCAAAAGAAAGTAATTTTAGCCGACGAAAGCGTCTATTCGACCGAAAATTTTACAGATTTAACAGTTGATAGCCTTGAAATTTCTAATTTCTTCACCAACTTCAATAATAGCGATTCAATAAAAAATGAAGTTTCGGCTTTTTACTCTCGCCGTAATTTTCAGTTTGCTTGGCTCAATAAAGATGGCCTTACGCACGCCGCTCCCGACTTTTACAGTCAACTTCAAAATTTCAGCAATGACTTTGCCGATAGCACCCTCAACAACCGTGCACTGGATAGCTTATTAGTAGAAGCCCAAGGCAATAGCAAAGAGTTTTTGAAGCACAAAGACCGCATGCACAATCTCGAATTATTGCTTACTACCACCTTCTTCAAGTTTGCTCATCGGGCCTACACTGGCACAACCAAAGACCCCATTGACCTCGAATGGTTTATTCCTCGCAAGAAAAAGAACTACCAAACGTTGCTCGACTCGCTGGTGTCAAGTAAGCAAGCCGATAGAGTCCAAGAACCTGTAAATCAGTATTATATTGCACTTAAAGCAAAACTTCGTCAATACCGAGAAATTCAGAAAAAAGGTGGTTTCCCGAAAATAGTTACTTCTAAAAAAGTGCTTGGCATTGGCGATAAGGATTCTTCAGTCTTGAGCCTAAAAAACTATTTATTAATTTCAGAAGACTGGAACGAAAAAGATACTACAATGCTATTCACGGATTCGCTGGCCAATGCCGTGAAGCGTTTTCAGAAACGTATGGGGTTAGTCGAAAACGGAAAAGTCAATATAGCAACTTTAGCAGCCTTGAATATGCCAATCGAGGCTCGAATCAGACAGATGATGATAAACATGGAACGCCTCCGTTGGGCCCCTGTTGAATTAGAGAATGATTATTTGATGGTAAATATTCCCGAATTTAGGCTGCATGTTTTTGAAAATAAAAAACTGGCTTGGGATATGAATGTGGTAGTTGGAAAAGAAGCCTCAAAGACGAGTATTTTCAGAGGTGATTTATCAATGTTGGTTCTAAATCCCTATTGGAATGTGCCTACCAGCATCATACGTAATGAAATTATGCCTAAACTTCAGAACGGAACTGCATACCTAAGCAGGAATAATATGGAAGTTTTATCAGGGAATAAGGTCATTGACCCTTCGAGTGTCAACTGGTCAAAATATGCCAACAGCATTCCGCCGTATAATTTCCGACAAAAACCTGGGGATAAAAACTCTTTGGGCAAAATGAAGTTTTTGTTTCCGAATAATTATAGCATTTATTTGCACGATACACCATCAAAAGGGCTATTCAACGAATCGACCAGAGCCTTTAGTCATGGTTGTATTAGATTATCAGAACCTCGAAAACTGGCTTTGTATTTACTTCGAAACAATACCAACTGGAACAGCGAGAAAGTAGATGAAGTGCTCGCAACCGACGAAGAAAATATCATCAAAGTAAAACCTACTGTGCCTGTTTATATCGTTTACTTCACGACTTGGGTGAGTAGCTCGGGGCAACTAAACTTCAGAAAGGATATTTATGATTTAGATGAGAAATTATCGCAAGAAATTTTCGGAAAATCAGGGGGTATCAAGCCACTCTGACAAACTTTTTCCAATAAAAAAGAGTAGCTTTAATGGCTACTCTTTTTTATTTTTATTCATTCTGCAACCACCGTTGTCGAATCTGCTTTGTTCATTTTTTTATGAGCATCACGTCCATTCTTTGTTAGCAGGTTTTTCTGTTTGTAGTTTTTAAATTTATCATCGCTATTTACCGATACCAACACCACATTTGAGGTCGACTCCTGTGTGCCTTGTGCTTTGTAATTACGATGATTTGCTTGCGGGTTTGTAGAATAACAGTTGTTTAACTGGACTTGAGCAGGAACTGTGGCCGTCTGTTTGCGTCCTAAAAGCTGATTTTGTTGCTTATAATTAGCCGAGTTAGGAGCTTTTGTCTGTGCGAAGCTCGTGGTAGTTATCGTCAAAGCCGATAACACCACTAAGGCGTTGAGTGTATTTTTCATTTTTCGAATAATTTTTGTTGTATGTCTCCTTACGGAAACATTTCAAAATTAGACTCGAAATCAATACAAAACAAAGATTGAAAGACTTTTTTAAGTAAAAATACTCAATTCTAATTTCACTCTAATCTCGTTTAGCTTTCTTCTCACGCTTTTCTTCTTTTTTCTCTTTGGCTGTCTTTAAAGGTTCTTTTTTTACAGCTTTCTTTGCATCTTGGCCCTTCGCCATATTATTTGGTGGAATTTAGGGATGATATTCTAAAATCGGGTAAATGTAGCTCTTATTATCGGTAAAAGATATTTTTTTTATTCCTTATAAAAAACTCGCTTCACTCGCTCGCTTACACCCGTAAGAATTTCGTACGAAATCGTGCCAATAGAAGCGGCTAAATCTTTGATTGATAAATCTTTACCAAATATTATTACTTCATCTCCTTCTTGGCATTCAGCTTCACTTACGTCAACCATTGTCATATCCATACATACGTTACCTACAACTGGGCAGGCCACCCCATTAACCAAAACTTTGCCCACGCCTTGACTGAAACCACGGTCGAAACCATCGGCGTAGCCAATAGCAATGGTGGCTATTTTGGAGTCTTTTTCTAATACGCCTTTTCGGCTATAACCTACGGTTTCACCTGCTTTTAGATGCTTTATCTGGGAAATTACCGTTTTCAGTGTCCCTACGGTCTGTAATCCTTTCTGCTCGGTGCCTGTTGCTTCTACACCATAAAGCCCAATTCCAAGGCGAACCATATCAAACTTTGCCTCTGGAAAACGAATAATTCCTGCCGAATTACAGATGTGTCGTAATGGTTTTTGCCCTTCTAAAGCAGCCATAATTTGTTGCGACATTTGCTCAAATCGTTCAATCTGAGTTTTCGAGAACGCATTATGCTCGCTTTCGTCGGCACCTACCAAATGGCTAAAAATTGAGGCTATCTTGATAGTAGGATTTTGTTTCAGTAGCTCAATTAATGGCTCAATATCTTGTGCATCAAAACCCAAGCGATGCATGCCTGTATCGAGTTTGAGGTGAACTTTAAAAGCATGGTTTTCAAAAGTTTCTATGAAATTTAAGAACTGTTCAAATACTTTAAAACTATAGATTTCTGGTTCTAAATTATACTCAATTAGCTTACTGAATGATTCGGGTTGCGGGTTAAGTACCATAATTGGTAGTTTGATTCCGTTCTGGCGAAGGACAACCCCCTCGTCGGTGTAGGCTACTCCCAAATAATCAACTCGGTGATATTCGAGCAAGCTCGCTACCTCAGCACTACCACTTCCGTAGGCAAAAGCTTTCACCATAACCATTATTTTTGTACCTGAACCAATTTTATTTCTATAAAAATTCAAGTTATTGGTCAATGCATCAAGATTGACCTCGAAGACCGTTCCGTGAACTTTCAGGGTCAGTCGATTGATAATTTTCTCGAATTCAAATTTTCTCGCACCTTTCACTAATATCAACGAACTTTGAAGTTGGTTGATTGGGTATTTCTCTAAAAACTCTTCGGTAGTTTGATAAAAGACTATTGGTGCAATAGGGGTCGTTCTATCTCCAGTAGCCGATGTGTAGAAAGATTTTTGATTACGAGAAATTACTTCTCCGATACCTATTACTTTATCTACTTGTTTACCTTTAATAAGTTCGGCAATACTTTCGTACAAATCTGCCTCTTCTAAACCAGACTGCAGCACATCGCTGATAATCAATACCTTATCTCGCTTAGTGTGCTGTTGAGTCATGAAATCAAGAGCAACCGAAAGACCAGCATAATCATTGTTATAGGTGTCATCAATCAGATAACAATCATTGATTCCCTGCTTCAATTCCAAACGCATCGCTATTGGTTTGAGCATATCTAAGCGGCTCTGAATCTCGGCAACATTAATGCCTTGATGCAGCATCAAGAAAATACAATGCGTAGCATTTTCGATAGAAGCATCGTCGGAAAACGGAATCTTGAAATCATAGATTTGACTATTCCATAAAATCTGCAAAGTACAGTAGGTATTTTGCTTGGTAGCGTTTACGAAAATCTTACTTCCTGCTTTTCTCGACCAACCGATTAATTCAATACTTGGATTTACGGCTTTGAGCAAGATTCTGATTTCATCATCAATGTCTTCGTAGTCTTTGCAATAAATAAGTGTTTTGCTTCGCTGAAATAGGCGGAGTTTTTCGGTAGCTTTTTGTTTTCGGCTTCTGAAACCTTCGTCGTGTGCCGAACCAAGATTAGTAAAAATACCGATAGTAGGTCGAATAACTGGCTCAAGAAACTCCATTTCGCCCGATTTTGAGATACCAGCCTCAAAAACCCCAAAAGTATGGTGTTCGTTGAGTTCCCAAACTGATAGCGGAACCCCTATTTGTGAATTATAGCTTCTTGGACTTTTTACTAAATTATAATCTTTAGCCAATAGCACACTTAACCATTCTTTTACAATCGTTTTGCCATTGCTTCCCGTAACGCCAACTACTGGAATCTCAAAGTTCTGTCGGTGCTTGGCCACTAAATGCTGCAATGCTTTGATGGCGTTTTCTACCACAAAAAACTTAGCGTCTGGCAAGCCTGCAAGTTGCATTTTTAGGGCATCATTTAATGCTTTTTTCTCGACTACAAACTCACGCACACCTTTTTCGTAAAGGTCTTTGATGAACGCATGCCCGTCGTGACGCTCGCCTTTGATGGCAAAAAATATACTATGCTCGGGTTGAGACACAAAACGGCTATCGGTTAGCAGAACCGTGGCCTGAGAAATAATAGGTTCGGAGAGGAAATTCACTTGGAAGATTTAAAAGAAGTAACTTCATTCAGTCTTACCCGATGGGTAGGACTGAATGATAATTTATTTTTACAATGCTGGAATAAATTCCATGTTTACGAATTGACCAGCACTAATCATTTTATTATTTTCAGCTTGTAGAACCAGCTTCGTTTTTGAGATTTCGATGACTTTGAATTGCCCTTTAAAGCCCAAAATATCAATATCCAAAACTTGATTATCTTGAATCAAATACCACGTTCCTGCATTTAAGATTTGCTTTGTTATGCGGTCTTTTGCACGAGTAACGTTATCATCACGAAATTCATAATCTAAGCCAAAAAGTGCTTGTGCTTGCGAATTTAGCTGATTTTGACTCAAAGTTTTACCATCAGTGTCCGCAAAGCGGTCGAGTTTCCAGAAGTTTGCTGAAAGAACTTTTGATGGCTCATTGGCCGTAACTTCTGATTTTTTACAGCTAAAGGCAAATAGTATGAGTGCAAAAAAAAGGATATTTTTCATCGAAAGAAATACTTAATTATTTACAGAAATTTAATCCAAATCATAAGGTAAAAAGTCATCGACTTTTGCTCCGTATTTGTGCAGTTCACGCACGATTGTTGAGCTGATTGGGGCAAGCTCGGGCGAGGTAATCAAGAAAACGGTTTCGAGGCCGCCTACCAAATGCCTATTTACTTGCGAAATCGTATTTTCGTACTCAAAATCAGTAGTATTTCTTAACCCTCTCAATAAAAAATTAGCTCCGTTTGCTACCGCCGCATTGGCTGTTAGGTCGTCGTAAGAGATAATCTTCACATTTTCATTGTCCTTGAAAGTCTCCCTGATTTTCTCGGTCATCATTTCGAGCGGAAAATAGCGTTTCTTAGCTGAATTTGTACCGATACCGATAATCACCTCATCAAAAAGTTTCAGTCCACGCATCACAATATCAGCATGCCCTTTAGTAAAGGGGTCGAAAGAACCAGGAAAAAGGGCAACTTTTTTCATATTTTTTTATTTTTTGCTCGTAGAAAAGTACAAATTAGACGTTCACATACAATATCTTATGAGCCTATATCAATACAAATAAAACGAACTAAACAGTGTGTAATAACGATGCTCTGGCAAATCACTGAAGTATTGACTAAAACGAATTTTTGAAGGATTTAGTGCAAACTTAATATTCGTAAGCGATTGAGTAAGCTGTACATATCTATCAGAGAACGAAGTAATCTCGCCATAAAACATTGTTTGAGTATCTACTGATAACCCAAGTTCGTTCATCACAAATAGCACATGATATACCATGTCTTGTGAGGTTCGGAAATGAAAACGATTACAAAAATGTAATTTGGCTTCTTTGAAATAAATAATCGTGATGTAATAATCTTCAAAATAAAGATGTAGCCCATCGTTATTTTTATCTTGCACAATACCTTCAATCAACGAACCTACTACTGGTACAGGGTCAATCTTACGAGCGGGATACATTTCCTTAAACCAAGCAAAAGTATCTTTTTCGATACCAAAAATACAAATCGCCCCAAAAAGACTCTGCTTGAAATCAAAAACTTGTTCACGCTCTGAAACATTTCTACCCGCAGCAAAATTCAGGTATTTAGCCGCCTCGTTGGCTTCATAGTATTCGTCAGGAATGAGTATAAAATGATTAGCATTAACCGACAATCTAATCGTTTTCCAATAATTTGCTGCCAAAAACTGGTGCTCTTGATAAACCGTTTTGAGTGTTTTTAACAACTGATTCTCGTTGAGTAAAGAAAACACATGGTAATCTTCCAACCACATGATTACATCGTGGAGCGTATTGTAAACTGTAAAACGAAAACGGTCACGACTTACTTCGATTAACAGATGGCAGTCGGCTATCTGATTGGTATCAAAGCGGTCGTCTTTTATTTCAAAACTCGGTGATATATTTAAAACAGGATTCTCCAATGATTTCAATCAATTTAGATTATTAGCAAAAGTTTTTTTTAGTCCACAGACAACGGTTGATAATCAACATTAGGTTATCATCTACTGACCGTTGACTAAAAGACTAATTTAAGCAATTATCTCTTCAAAACCTCCAAACTTTTGCCAAAACTGGTGTTTTTCGCTCAAATTTAATCTTTTTATTTCATCTAACGACAACCATTCTATTTTTTGAATCAGTTGTTCGCTCGAATTCATCTCTGGGTCATGACCCAAAACCAACTCTCCTCCTATCCTTTTTACTACAAAAAACAGTTCAATTCCGTGCAACGGCAACTTCACAAACTCATTCATTAACAATAACTTACCTACTTCTATTTCAAGGCCTGTTTCTTCCAAAAACTCTCTCTTGAGAGCATCTTCGGCGGTCTCTCCAAGCTCCACACCACCTCCTGGTGGACACCAAAAGGTAGTTTCACCCAAAATAGCACGATGTCCAATCATCAACACTCGGCCATTTTCGATACAGACTCCGCACGCTCGCACTCGAATACGATTTCCATAAAGCTCCTGAGCACTGATTTTGGGGTCTTTTTCCGACATTACACTGAGCATTTTATAAATTAGCCCGCAAAGATACTAAATCAGCCACGAGGGATTTCACGAATCTTGAATGTTTTTAAAATTTAAAGGTTTATTTTGCAGTTGGATTCGAGATTAGGAGTGTAGCATCAGAACAAAGACTACATTCTTCATTCTTCATTATACATTCAACAATGGCACTCGACGAAAATATAAAACCTTCAGAAAGATTTCTTAAAAAGTTTCCATTTACACCCACATTCGGGCAAGCGAAGCTTTTTAAGTTAATGGACGAATTTATACTGGAAGAAGACCGCTTTCGTGATACATTCATTCTGAAAGGCTATGCAGGTACAGGTAAAACAACTTTTGTCAGTACGCTCATCAAGGTTCTAAAAGAATTTGGTTATAAAGCAGTTTTACTCGCTCCAACGGGTCGAGCGGCTAAAGTGATGTCGAGCTACTCGAAGCGAATGGCCTTGACGATTCACAAAAAAATCTATCGACAAGTAGAAAACGCCTACACGGGTGCGTTGGTTTTTGAACGTATGAAAAATACGCAGGAAGGCACGGTTTACATTGTCGATGAGGCTTCAATGATTTCGGATGAACGAGAATTTGGTACGAATAGCTTACTCCACGATTTACTTGACTTTGTCTTCGAGCAAGACACCAATAAACTCCTGCTGATTGGCGACGAAGCTCAGCTTCCTCCCGTTGGAATGCAGGTAAGCCCCGCTCTTAGTGCTGCACATTTAGCTGGCCGATACCACGCCACCGTAACCGAACACGTATTGACCGAAGTTATGCGTCAGGGTGAAGGCTCAGGAATTTTGACAAATGCAACCGATTTAAGAAAGCAACTTGTAGCCGAAGAACCTAATATTAAGCTCATTACGAGTAAATATAAAGACTTCTATCGCATGACGGGAGAGCGTTTGGAAGACGGCATCCGCTACGCTTACGATAAATACGGTCGAGAAAACACAACCATCATCACTCGCTCGAATAAAACGGCAGTGCAATATAATCGTTACATCAGAACGGCCATTAATTACTCCGAAAACGAACTTGATTCGGGCGATATGCTCATGGTTGTTAGAAATAATTATACGGTTTTGGGCGAAGAATCAAAGGCGGGTTTCATTGCTAACGGCGATTTTGTAGAAGTAATCAAGATTCGACGAGAAGAAGAAATGCACGGGCTACGTTTTGCTAACGTAACGCTCAAACTCGTTGATTATCCTGACGAAGAAGAATTTGATTGTAAGATTATTCTGAACACGCTTTATTCAAATTCGCCAACTTTATCGGCCGAAGAGAATAAAATGCTCTATGAAAATGTGCTCAAAGATTATTTTTGGGTAAAATCGAAGAAAGAACGCCAAGATTTATTACGTAAAGATGCTTACCTAAATGCTCTCCAAGTAAAGTTTGCGTATGCTCTTACTTGTCATAAATCGCAGGGTGGACAATGGGACGCAGTCTTTGTTGACCAAGGCTATTTACCGCCCGATGCAGAGGTCGATAGCGATTTTATTCGTTGGCTTTATACGGCTATCACTCGTGGTGTAAAAGAGGTTTTCTTGCTTAATTTTAATAAACAGTTTTTGGAGGGCTGAGAAGAATGTCGAAACGTCACAAGAAAGATAAAAAATACGTTCAGAAAAAGGTTTTTACTTCACCTGGTACACTCGAGTACGTCGGCAAAGACGTGCCGATTGATACTGTCGTAAAATTGGTTGAGTTTAATGATGAAATTTACCAGCAAAAAATAGTTAAATCAATCAGTGATTGTCAACTATCACCTATTGAAACGCACGTAAACTGGCTCGATGTTGATGGCGTACATGAAGTACCTATCATTGAAGAAATCGGCAAATATTATCACTTACATCCACTCTTGCTCGAAGACGTACTTAATACCGAACAAAAACCTAAACTGGAGCATTTTGGCGAGCAAAATATATTTGTGATAATGAAAATGCTTCAATTTAACGAAGCCCTCAACGAAGTCGAAACCGAACACGTGGCACTCGTTTTGGGTAAAAACTACGTAGTTTCGTTTCAAGAAAGGCATAAATCTGATGTTTTTGCACCAATTTTTGCTCGATTAAAAGCCTCAGTCGGCAAAACTCGCAAAGGCAAAGCCGATTATTTATTTTATTCGCTTTGTGATTTGGTAGTTGATAATTACTTCGTAGTTCTCGAAAAATTCAGTGAAAAACTGGAAGAATTAGAAATAAGAATCATTGAAAATCCACACCGAGACGACCAAACGGCACTCTACGAACTTCGCCGAGAATTAATGCAAATTCGAAAAGCAGTCTTGCCGCTTAGAGATATTTTCGGCACACTCACGCGTGAATCATCAGACCTAATTCACCCCAATACAATCATTTACTTACGAGATGTTTATGACCATATTCTACAAACCCTCGAAACGATTGAGTCTTACCGAGAAATGATTGAAAACATTCAAAATATTTATCTCACGAGTTTGAGTAATAAGATGAATTCGGTCATGAAAACCCTTACCGTTTTTACGGCTATTTTCATGCCTCTAACCTTCATTGCGGGTATCTACGGCATGAACTTCGATAATATGCCTGAACTTCACCACCCCAATGGCTATTTTTATACACTCGGCAGCATGGTAGCTATTTCGATTGTGCTTTGGATTTATTTCAAATGGAAGAAATACGTTTGATTCTGTGCCTCATCAACACTCTTTCGCAAAAACATCCAACTTTTGCCCCATCAATCCACCTCTTTGTCGCTGAAAAATTGGGTAGAATAGCATTACATGAGCGAGTGTAACGAGATATTACTTATCTTTGAAAAATAAGGTCTTCGTTAACAAAAACTGATTTCTAAAAATGCAGAAACAACTATCAATCCTTCTATTGATTGTTTTGACTTCTTTCGGGGCATTTGCTCAAAACAAGAAGAAAACCAAAGCTCCTGTTCCCCTCACTACCCCAATTGTACAGGCCACAAAGCCACCACAAATCAATTTCGATAGCACCTTCAAAGCTATCAAATGGCGAAATATTGGACCATTTCGTGGAGGGCGTTCAGTGGCGGTTTCGGGTGTGATTGGCCATCCTCAAACTTACTACATGGGTACAACGGGTGGCGGACTTTGGAAAACCACCGATGCTGGCCTCACGTGGGCTAATATCTCAGATGGTTACTTTAAAACTGGTTCGGTTGGAGCCGTTTCGGTAGCCGAATCTGACCCAAATGTGGTCTATGTGGGCATGGGCGAACACGCTCCTCGTGGCGTGATGACTTCTTACGGAGACGGTGTTTATAAATCGACCGATGCAGGTAAAACTTGGACCAAAATGGGTCTTGACCTTACACGTCATATTTCTCGCATTAGTATTCACCCACAAAACCCTGATATCGTGTATGTAGCTGCTCAAGGTGCTTTGCACGGTGCAAGCGAAGAAAGAGGCATTTACAAGTCGGTTGATGGTGGAAAAACGTGGAAAAAGACATTTTTTATTGATAATAATACAGGTTGTTCGGATTTGAGCATGGACATGACAAATCCGAGAATTATGTATGCTGCCATGTGGGACCATCGTCGTTTGCCGTGGCAAATGGTGAGTGGTGGCAAAGGCAGTGGCTTGTATAAATCGGTTGATGGTGGCGAAACTTGGACAAAACTGGATAAAGGTTTGCCAAAAGAGCTGGGAAAAATGGGCATTGTGGTTTCGAGAGCTAATCCGAGCCGAGTGTTTGCCGTAATAGAATCTGATACCGAAAAAGAACAAGGGGGTGTTTTTCGCTCTGATGATGCAGGAAAATCTTGGATTCGTGTAAGCAAAGACCACCGAACGGTGCAACGTGCGTGGTATTATATCGAAATCTTTGCCGACCCAACCAACGAAAACGTTGTGTATGTGCTCAATTCGCCTGCTCTAAAATCTATTGATGGTGGAAAAACCTTCACACGTGTTTTTGGCGGAACCCACGGCGACCACCACGACTTATGGATAAATCCGAAAGATGGTAAAAACATGGTTTTGGGTAATGATGGTGGAGCAGCTGTTTCGTTTAATGGCGGACAGTCGTTTTCGCCACAAAACCAAATGCCTACGGCTCAGTTTTACCGAATCAATGCCGATAATTTATTTCCATACAGAATCTACGGCGGACAGCAAGATAATACTTCGGTCATGATTCCGAGCCGAGTAACCAATGGTGGCGGAATCCGTGAGCGAGATTGGGAGGCTTCGGCAGGTGGAGAAAGTGCATTTCTGGCATTCGACCCTGACGCTCCTCGCTACATAATGGGCGGAAGCTATCAAGGCACAATAGAGTTACTGGATTTGCAAAACAAAGAAGGAAAAGGAGTAATGACGGCTCCGATTCAGTATCAGGCACTGAAAGCCAAAGAAATGAAGTACCGTTTCAATTGGAATGCCCCGATTATTTATTCAAAACGTGAAAAGGCGTATTATCATGCAGGAAATGTAGTTTTGAAAACAACCGATTTGGGCAAAACTTGGACAGAGTTTTCGACAGATTTAACTCGAAAAGATACCACAAAACTTGGTTTGGGCGGAGCTCCGTACACCAACGAAGGTGCAGGTGGAGAAAACTACGCCACGATTTCGTATCTGATAGAATCACCAAACGAAGCAGGTGTATTTTGGGCTGGCAGTGATGATGGTTTGGTTCATATCACAAAAGATAACGGAAAAACGTGGACAAACGTAACGCCAGCTGGGCTTGAAGAATGTTTGATTAATGCCATTGAGGTTTCGCCACACGATAACGCAACGGCATATATTGCTACGCATCGGTATAAATTGAATGATTTTACACCTTCAATTTACAAAACGACCGACTACGGCAAAACTTGGACAAAAATAACGGAAGGTATTCCATACGGAGCTTGTGTGCGGGTAGTGCGTGAGGATTCTCAACGCAAAGATTTACTTTTTGCGGGTACAGAAACGGGTCTGTATATTTCGATGAATGGTGGAAAGAGTTGGTCGAATATGCAACTCAACCTACCAATTGTTCCGATTACAGACTTGAAAGTTCATCAAAATGATTTGATTGCCGCTACGCAAGGTCGTTCGTTTTGGATTTTAGATGATTTAGCTCCGATTAGAGAATTAAAAGGCGAATTATCAAAAGATAGCTTGACTGTTTTCACCCCCGAAGCTGCTTACCGAGTTTCAGGACGTAGTTCGCTTGATAAAGTGAGCGAAGACGATGACGAAAATACATCGTCTTTTGGAGAAAACCCTTCTACGGGTGTAGTTTTCTACTATGGTTTACCAGCTAAACCCGATACTACGTTGACCTTAACCTTAGAAATCAGTAATGCAAAAGGTGAAATCGTAAGAACATACAGCAGTAAAAAAGAGAAAGATTTTGAGGTGTATCCAGGTGGCCCATCGCCCGACCCAACGCTTTTGATGAAAGGTGGTATGAATCGTTTTGTGTGGGATATGCGTGCCGAAACCATCAAGGGAATTCCGAAAGTATTTATCGAGGGTAGCTACGATGGACGTAAAATGTCGCCAGGGAATTATTCTGCTAAATTGAGCTACGGAAAACAAAGCAAAACTGTGCCCGTAAAAATTCTTGCCGACCCACGTATCAATGCAACGGCTGCTGAATATGAGGAACAAGAAAACATACTCAAATCGCTCGAAAATAGTGTAAATGATATTCATGAGTCGATTGCTAAGATGCGTAAGATTTCTAAGCAAATCAGTGAGGTAAGCAGCCTTTTAGCGACAAAAACTGAATTAAAAACAGTGGTAGATGCAGGCAATGCGATTGTGAAGAAAATCAAAGTTTGGGAAGAAAAATTGGTGCAAAACAAAGCTGAATCAAACGATGATATTATCAATTTCAAGAATATGCTCAGTGCGGATTATATTTTCGTGAGAGGCGAAGTTGACTCAAATGTGCCGACCGTTACGAATGGACAAAAGAAACAACTCGCTGCCCTCGATGCACAATGGAACGTACTAAAAACCGAAATGAATGAGTTGATTTCGAAAGATATTGCGGCCTATAATAAACTCTGTGCTGATAAAGTAATCAGTAAAGTTATTATTCCTTAGAATTTGCATTAAAATAGCTTGAAAACACTTGTGGCACACCTTAAAGGATGTGCCACAATTATCTTCAAGAAAAACTAATATTCTCGTCCCTTCCAAATCAGTTTAGTTGGTAAGAAATAAGAAACCAACTGCAAAAACCAAAACACATACATATACATCGTGTAGGCAGGAATGTATTTCAGAAGCTGAGTCTGACTTAAAATTTTAAAAATTCGGTTTCCTACCAAAAAGTTAATTAAAAGATTTAGGAAAATAAACGCCAAAACACTTTTCCACGAAAACAAGCTAATAATCAGCAAAATAGGCAATAAGAAACCTTGAATTAAAGCAGGAAAAATCAAAATAGATTGGGTTGACATTCCACCTGCCACCCAACGTTTACGTTGCTCAAAATACCTTTTTGGTGGTTTAGTGAGCGTCATGGCATCAGGCGTGAATAATTGTTTAAAAGCAAAACCTTTATCAATAATTGCTTTATAGATGGCATAATCCTCCACAATCGAAAAACCAACTTTTTCGTAACCGCCAACCGCCCAATAAGCCTCCGCCGACACCATCATATTATTGCCCATACCCGTTGACTGTATCTTGAAATCGGCCAAAGTTTTCATTAGTTTCAGCGTAAAAAGCCATTCAATGGCTTGGCTTGCTTCAAACCAGTTTTTATGCTTCACGAGTGTCAATCCAACTATAACACCTTCGTTTGTTCGTTCTGCTACAAACGCTTCAATCCAATTTTTAGGCACTTCAATATCAGCATCCGTAACGAAAAAAAGCTCACCCGTTGCCAGATGAGCTAATTGTGCTAAAACATTCGCTTTCCCTTTCAGTCCAGCCAATTGTTTTTCTATTTTAATATATTGAATATACGTATTTTCGGCCGCGAATTTTTTAATAATTTCAGCCGTTTGGTCAGTCGAATCATCGTCACCGATTAGAATTTGTATCTTATCTTTCGGATAACTTAGTTGTTTAAACGTAAGCAGTAGCTCTGTAATATTTTCTTCTTCATTTCTGGCCGCTACTAAAATACTTACATTTGGAAATTTCATGATTATTTAATTTTACAACTGTGGGCTGTTGACCGAAAACTATGGACTAAAATCAATCTCTGATTGTCGAGGCAGTTTTCTTGAAATCTGCGACTAAATCTTTGTAACTACTGGCCAAAGTCCAACACAAAATTTGATAATAATGTGTCTTAGATTCAACATAAGTTACCAAATAGGTTACTTTTATATCTTTGCCATCTTCGGTCTGTAAAGTTGCATAAAGGTCAGTTTGGTAAAATTTATTGCCGTTTTGCTGAAATTCAGTCGGTTTTGATTCTTCCGCCTTCGGGTCTTCTGATTTTAAGATTTCAATCACCGAATCATGAAATTCTTTCAGACTGTTGTACTTCGTGCCTTCAGCTTCCAAATCCTCCTTTGCATCTTCGATTACTACAACGTACGCTTCTTTGGTTTTGTTCATGTACTGCATCGAAGCAACATCATTGAGCGAAGTGGTTTTGGTCATATAGTCAGGAACCGACATGTAAATAATATGCCCTGCTTTTTGCTCTACAAATTTGGTTTGAGAATAACTTAGCGAAATACTAAAAATGGGGATAACGGTTAAAAAAAGTAATTGTTTGAGGTTCATAAGTAAGGGGACATATTTGGGTTTTTGCAAAAATATTTAAAGTCTTGAGAACTGAAATTCTTGACTCGAAAAATGTTCTAAAAATCTCGGCAAAGCGTAAGCCATTCGTTTATTGGCTTTAGTGCTATCATGAAAAAGTACAATCGAGCCCGCTTCTGTATGCTTAATCGTCTTTTTCAGAACCGTTTCGGGCGAAAGATTTTGAGAAAAATCTCCACTCAAAACGTCCCACATAATTATCTCATGATTGGGCAGTAAGCTACGAGCTTGGCTACGCTTAATACGCCCATACGGAGGCCGAAAAAGATTCGTTTCAATACCGAATTTTTCAATTTCAGTCTTACATCTGACGCTATTTTCAAAATAAGTAACATCATCGGTAGCCCAACCTCGCAGATGATTAAACGTATGATTTCCAACCGAATGCCCCGCCCCTATAACCTTCCGAAAAATACCTGGATTTTTATTGATATTATCACCGATACAAAAAAAAGTAGCTTTTGCTTGATACTTTTCGAGTGTTTCAAGTACAAATTCGGTTACTTCGGGTATTGGGCCATCATCAAAAGTAAGGTAAATTTTCTTTTCGTCAGAAGGTTTTCTCCAAACGAATTGGGGGTATAAAGCCCGCATCAAAAAATTAGTTTTGTGCAAAAACATCGCTCATCGTTTTTATGCAAAAGTCTGAATTTTTATTCAAAACCTACACATTTATTTCTAAATTGCACCAACGAAATCATTAAATTTCATGCAAAGACCGCTTTTCTTTCTCGTTTATTTATTTTCATTTTTAAACGCTTTCGCTCAAACACAAGCATTGAGTAATCGTATTGCCAATTACGACATTTCGGTAAAACTCGACCCCGAAAAACATAGTCTTGATGGAAAGGAAACACTTGTCTGGAAAAATACTTCGCCTGATAATATCACCGAATTGCAATTTCATCTGTACCTCAATGCGTTTAAAAACAAAAACTCGACTTTTATGAAAGAGTCGGGCGGACAGCTTCGTGGTGAAATGATGGACGCTAAAAATAAAGGGAATTTTGGTTGGATTGATATTACTTCAATGAAAATTCGGGGCGTTGAAAATCTGACATCGAAAATAAAATTTATTCAACCCGACGACCTCAACGATAAAGACCAAACCGTAATCAGTGCAGCACTAAATAAGCCATTAAAACCCAGTGAAAGTATCACGCTCGACATCAATTTTAAGGCTCTACTACCCAAAGTTTTCGCTCGAACTGGCTATGCAGACGATTATCATTTGGTTGGAGAATGGTTTCCGAAAATTGGTGTTTATGAGCCAACAGGAATGCGATACGCAACAAAAGGTGCTTGGAATTGTCATCAGTTTCACGCCGATAGCGAGTTTTATGCCGATTTTGGTACGTATCGAGTTGATATGACCGTACCGAAAAACTTTGTTTTGGCAGCAACTGGCGTTTTTCAAAACGAAAAAATAAATAAAGACAAAACAAAAACCATCAGCTACCGAGCTGATGATGTGCATGATTTTGCATGGACGGTTTCGCCCCGATTTAAGGTAAGCGAACGCCAATGGAAACATGTAAAAATAAAAGCAGTTGTTCAGCCCGAACACAGCGGCAGCACCGAACGCTATTTTCAATCGGCTATTGCAGCTTTAGAATATTTCCAAAAACACCTCGGTAAATATCCGCACTCGGTACTGACTTTGGTTGACCCACCGCTTGAAGCCGCAGGTTCGGCTGGTATGGAATATCCAACTTTTATTACATGTGGCGAAACCGTATGGGGCTTACCAAACGGTATTCGCTCGCCCGAAGTAGTGACGGTTCACGAATTCGGACACCAGTATTTTCAGGGAATGTTGGCCTCAAATGAGTTTGAAGAATCGTTTCTGGATGAAGGCTTCAATCAATATTATGAAGGGCGAATCATGGACGCAACTTACGGACAAGGCTCACTGATAAATCTTTTTGGATTTACACTCAATGACTCAGAAAACCCTCGAATGGCCTACGTGAGCATGAAAAATGTGAAGATTTCGGAGACTTTCCGAAAATCATGGGAATACCCAAGAGGCACATACGGCACCTTGACTTACATGAAAACTGCCACCATGCTCCAAACACTTGAAAACTTGATTGGGAGAGAGACAATGGATGAAGTGATGCAAACATACTTCATCAGATGGCGTTTTAAGCATCCAACCGTAAAAGATTTTGTGGCAATCGTGAATGAAATTGCTCCGAAACGAACGAATTATAAGTATGGTAAAAACTTTGATTGGTATTTTGAGCAGACACTCTACAAAGCCCCCGATTTTGATTATGAAGTAAGCGAAATCGACCAAAATAAATGCACAATCAAGCGTTTGGGAGATATGATAATTCCGACCGAAATATTGGTAAAATTTACGGACGGAAAAGAAGAAATAATTAGTTGGAACGGTGAAGATTACTCGAAAGTTTTGAAGTTTGAAAAGCCTATCAGTTCAGTAATAATCGACCCTAAAAATAAGATTTTGTTTGATTTAAACCTCAATAATAATAGCCGAAGTATTGAGCAATCATCGCTTCCTTTCATCAAATACGCTCTAAAAATGATGTTTTGGGTGCAGAATTTATTGAGTTGGATTGGGTGAAATAGATACAAAAGGAAGACTTCGCTTTGAGCGAAGTCTTCCTTAACTAATCAAACTCAATTTCAAATTTATCCAAGTTATTAAGGATATTTCTCTCTACATGATATTTTTCAAACTCTTCTCTACCACCAAACCATTTTAAAACATCCTCCCTCTTTAATCTTGTAGTGGTAGTTCGCAAATGTGACTGATAAGAAGAATGTGGATACTCTCTAAAGTCATTTGTAAAGCAATGCTTTTCGGGATTGTGATGAATATAGTAAATTAACTCTGTAAGGTATTCGTCGTTATCCACCCATACCCTACGAAAAGGCTCTTCAAATAATCTTCCAGTACGTTTATACGCTTTATTGATAGTTTGAGAATAGCTCTTAAAAAAGCTCGCAAAAGCATTGCTCAAAAGCCAATGAATAGGTTTATCAGTATTTTTAACCGAACCATCTTCTGAAAACTTTATTTCCTCTTCCGAACGAATTTTTACTAATAGATGAAAGTGATTTTTCATCAAGCAATAAGCATATGTCTCGGCAATTGGACTCACAAACTGTGTATATTTTTGCAGGAAATACGCATAATTTCTTTCTTCTTTAAAGATATTTTCACCATTAATTCCACGATTATATATGTGATAATAACTATCAGCTTGAAGTGGCTCGATATTGGTTTTCATACCAAGTTCTATATTTTATATTCAGCAAAAGATTACGATGTAAAAAAGGAAGACTTCGCTTAAAGCGAAGTCTTCCTTAAAACTCCAACTATTCAGCCTTTCTCGAAAGAGTCCAAAGACCTACAAAAGTTATAAAACCATTAAGCATCAATTTCGAGAAACCAAATTCAAAATCAAGGTTTGCTTTCGTAAATTCTTCAATTCCATAAGTTAAAAATGGAGCAGCTACGCACACAAACGGCACGTATTTATCTGTTAATGGACGTTTTAGGTAAAGTCCAAAAGCGAAAAGGCCAAGTAGAGGGCCATACGTATAACCCGCAATATTAAAGACCGCCGAAATCACTTCTTGGCTATTCAAGGCTCTAAAAATCAAGATTACGATGATAAACACCACCGTAAAACCAATATGAACATAGTGTTTTAGACTTTGACGTTTAGCTTCTTCATACTTTTCGATATGCAAGAAATCGACACAAAACGAAGTTGTGAGTGCTGTAAGTGCCGAGTCGGAGCTGGCATAAGTAGCAGCCGTAATACCCAACAAAAACGTAACAGCCGCCAACGTTCCGAACTGATTTCCGAGTGCTAACGAAGGGTATAAATCATCAGTTTTAGCAGGAATTGGCAAGCCCATTTTCTCAGAATAAATGTATAAAAGTACGCCCAAACTCAAGAAAAGTAAATTCACAAAAACTAAAACCACATAAAACCAAAACATATTTTTCTGAGCTTCACCGATGCTTTTACAAGTAAGGTTTTTCTGCATCAAATCTTGGTCAAGACCTGTCATAACAATCGCAATAAACGCTCCCGACAAGAAATCCTTCACGAAGTGATGCTTATTAGCCCAGTCCCAAACAAAAATCTTTGAATATTGACTATCCCGAACCGTCGAGAATAAATCTCCAACGCCCAAATCAAGTTGTTTTCCAATCAAATAAATGGTTAAAACCAGTGCTGTCAGCAAGAAAAACGTCTGTAATGTATCGGTGATAATAATAGTTTTTACACCACCTTTAAATGTATATACAAAAATCAGAGCCATTGCAATCAAAACCGTCACCTCGAAAGGTACGCCTAACGCATCAAAAATGGCGAGTTGCAAAACTTGTACAGCTACGTACATACGCACAGCCGAGCCAACAGTTCGAGAAAGTAAGAAAAACGCCGAACCCGTTTTGTATGACCAAAAACCAAAGCGTTTTTCGAGATAACCATATATCGAAATCAAGTTCAGTCGATAGTACATCGGCATCAGAATCGTAGCAATTACCCAATAGCCTACGGCATAACCCAACACTACCTGAAAATAAGAAAATTGAATTTTTCCAACAGCACCAGGCACAGAAACGAACGTTACGCCCGAAATTGATGTTCCAATCATACCAAAAGCCACCAAATACCAAGGCGATTGGCGATTAGCCGTAAAAAAAGTATTTGTATCTGCCCCTTTGGCAGTGTAGAGTGAAATGGCAATCAGAATTAAAAAGTAAATGACCAGAATCGTTAGTGCGAGCGTTGATGACATAAATGTTTAGGGTTTAAAATCTTATCCAAATATCAAAACTTTTTTTTCGATAACAAAACTACTCTTTCGCAAGAATGAATTATCTTAGCATTAGAAATTGATGTTTAATTGTTCAAAAATGCGTTTTTTATTTCAAAAACACTTGACTATCAATTTTTTACAAAAATTAATTAACCCAAATTTGTGCAAAAAACTCGACAAATGACAACGTTACCAAGTCCAGAAATTGAAGTAATTGAAAAGGTTACTGAAGACCTCGAAGCTATTAAATTATGGGAATTAGTCGTTTTCAATGATGACATAAACACCTTCGACCACGTAATATCTACTCTCATAGATGTTTGCCAACACTCGCCTGAACAGGCCGAACAATGTACCTTAATTATTCATTACAAAGGAAAATGTGGTGTAAAATCGGGAGATTTTGAAGAATTAGCCGCCATGAGAAACGAAATTTGTCGCCGTGAAATTTCGGCGGAGATAATGTTGAAATAGTTTTTCTTAGTCCACAGACGACAGTCAACCGTCAACAGGTATTTTTTGAACTATAAGTTAAGTTAAAAATGGCATTCAAATTTGAACAGTTATTAGTTTGGCAAAAAGCAATTGACTTAACTGGGATTGTCCACGAAATGACGCTACTCTTTCCCAAAGAAGAGCTTTTTATACTTACTTCTCAAATCAAAAGGGCTACTGATTCAATCTCACTAAATATTGCAGAAGGTTCAACAGGACAAACTAATCCTGAATTCAAAAAATTTCTTTCTTATGCTACACGCTCGGCAATTGAAGTAGTTTCTTGTCTTTACATAGCTAAACGTAGAAATCTCATAAATGAAACCAAGTTTAAAGATATTGATGATAAAGTTGAAGAAATAGTAAAATGCTTCAAGCATTAAAAAAGAGTTTAAACTGATTGACTAAAAACCAAAATTTTCTGTTGTCTGTCGTCCGTGGACAGTGGACTTATAAAAAATAAATGAACTTCCCCTCCAAACTAATAGAAGAAGCTGTTATTGAAATATCAAAGTTGCCGGGAATAGGTAAAAAATCAGCTTTGAGGCTGGCTTTGCACTTACTGAAAAGAGATGAATCACAGACGCAACTTTTAGCTGATGCACTCATCAGTATGCGTACTAAAACTACCTTCTGTAAAAAATGTCATAATATTTCCGATGACGAACTTTGCC
>JACCDQ010961934.1_pt1 | contig 32189 bp, 9 predicted proteins | sample 7446031 | NCBI WGS metagenome assembly JACCDQ01 (sample SAMN15323442, study PRJNA562643) | freshwater metagenome | isolation source: river surface water | place: USA:Blue River Watershed | collected 2017-08-17 | reverse complement strand
GCAGCCCGCGCCTCAGCTGGTCGCGCTCCATGCTCTCGAACAGCGCCTTGAAATTGCCTTCGCCGAAGCCGTCCTCGCCGCGCCGCTCGATGAACTCGAAGAATACCGGCCCGAGCAGCGGCTCGGAAAAAATCTGAAGCAGCAGGCGCTGGCCATTGCGGGTATCGCCATCGACCAGGATGCCGCGCGCGGCCAGCGCAGCCACATCGAGCCCGTGGCCGGGCAGGCGCCGGTCCAGCATCTCGTAATAACTGGGCGGGGGCGGCGTCATCAGCGGCACGCCGGCCGCGCGCAGCGCGTCGACGCTGGCGATGAGTTCATCGGTCTGCAGAGCGATGTGCTGTATGCCCTCGCCATTGAAGCGCAACAGAAATTCCTCGACCTGGCCCTTGCCCTGGCCGGACTCTTCGTTCAACGGTATCCGGATCAGGCCGTCGGGCGCGACCATCGCGCGGCTGGTCAGGCCGGTGTATTCGCCGCGGATGTCGAAATGGCGCTGCTCGCGAAATCCGAACAGCCGCTCGTAGAAGCCGGCCCACCATGACAGGCGGCCACGATAGACGTTGTGCGTCAGGTGGTCGATGCGGGTCAGCCCGTGTCCCGGCGGGCTGCGGTCGGCGTCGGCAAAGAATTCGAAGTCGATGTCGTAAATGCTGCGGCCTTCGCCGAAGCGGTCGATCAGGTAGAGCGCCGCGCCGCCGATGCCCTTGATCGCCGGCAGCCGCAATTCCATCGGCCCGGTCGGCATCTCGATGGCCTGGGCACCGAGTTCGAGCGCGCGAGCGTAAGCGTAGTGCGAGTCCTTGACGCGGAATGCGAGCGCACAGGCCGACGGGCCGTGTTCGGCGGCGAAGTAATGCGCCGGGCTGTGGACATCGCGGTTGACGATGAAGTGGATCCCGCCCTGGCGATACAGCAGCACGTCCTTGCTGCGGTGGCGCGCGACCGGCGCGAAGCCCAGTTTCTGCAGCACGGGTTCGACAGTGCCTGCCTGCGGGGCCGCGAATTCGACGAATTCGAAGCCGCACAGGCCCATGGGATTGTCCGGGTTCGGTTCCATCGCGTGCTCCTTCGCAAAGCAGGCCTTCGACGCCGTCTTCGTCGTGCCCGTGTCATGGAAGGCAGGGGCCTGCGGGCAGTTTACCGGTTGCGGGCCCGGGCCGGCACGCGCCGGCGCTTGATCGCGATTGAGGGCGGGGGCAGGGTGATCCTTTGCAGTTTTTCAATCCCGTTAAATGACCCGTTCCGACCCGTTTTTTCCATCGAATGCCTGTTGGCAGTCTGCATAGCATGGACGTCAATCCGCCAGCCGGCGCGATTGACCGCCATTGATTTCCTTGAAGGAGTTCGGCATGAAGCATCTCACTCCGTTGCGGGGCGGCGCGCTCGCGCTGCTGGCCTCGCTGTCGATCGGCTATGCCGTCGCCCAGACCGTCGACACCACGACGCCGGTGACCACCTCGCCCGACCCGACCGCAGGCACGGGCACCACCGCGCCGGTCGCCGGCACGACACCGACCACGACCACCGATCCGACCACCGGCACCACGACGACGACCAGCCCGCCGGTCGCCGGCACAACGCCAACCACGACCACCGATCCCGCCACCGGCACCACCACGACCACCACCGCGCGCCGTGGCGCCACCGTCTATCGTCCCGGCATGCCCGTTCCCGACGGCGTGACTGCCAAAGGCCATGGCGCAACCGTCGTGCTGCCGGCACCGGCGCTGGCCGGCAAAGCACGCGCCGAACAGAACCGGCTGGCCGCGCGCACGCGTGCCGGCAGTGGCGACACCACGCCGGTGACCACGGATCCGGGCGCGACGACCGGCACCGTCACTGCGCCGGTTACGGCGATGTCGGTCGCGACGATCGAGCGTCCCGCCAAGGCCGACAAGCCGGCGCGTGTCGACAAGGTCGAGAAGATCGAAAAAGTGGAAAAGGTCGAGAGAGTCGACCGAGTGGAAAAGGTCGAACGGGTCGAGAAGGTCGAACGTCCCGAGAAAGTCGAGCGCGCGCGCCGCGGCTGATTCCAACCGACTTGTCATCAACCGCCGCCCGTGCCACAGGCACCGGCGGCGTCAACGCATCAGGCTTACCATGAAATTCCTGCTTCCCGTCGCCGGCCTGCTGGTCGCCACCAGCGCCTTCGCCGCCGACGGTTTTACCCTGAAATCCGGTTTCGACTACACCAGCGGCAAATACGGCGGCAACACCAGCACCGACATCACGGCGATACCGCTGACCGGCACCTATGAATCCGGCAACTGGCTGTTCAAGGCCAGCGTTCCGCAACTGCGAGTGGCCGGCTCCTCGAACGTGATCCCCGGTGTCGGCAGCACCGGCAGCGTCGCCTCGCGGCGCATCGCCGAAGGCATGGGCGACCTGACCACCTCGGCCACTTATTCGGTGTTCAGCAAGGCCGTGCCGAATGCCGGCCTTGACCTGACCGGCAAGGTGAAATGGGGCACGGCAAGTGCCTCCGCCGGGCTGGGCACCGGGCAGAACGATGTCTGGCTGCTCGCCGATCCCTATCGAAAATTCGGCCGCCTCACCGTGTTTGGCGGCGTCGGCTACGGCATGCTCGGCAGCACCGATGCGCTGCCGCTGAAGAATGTGACGTCTGCCAATCTCGGCGCGTCGTGGCAGCTGTCGCAGCGAGCCAGCGTCGGACTGATCGCGGACCATCGCACGCGCTCGCTGGCGACGGGCTATGCGCAGCGCGAGCTGACCGCCTTCTATTCGCGCAAGCTGAGCGACAAGCTGAAGCTGCAGGCGTATGCGGTCAAGGGCTACTCGAACGGCAGCCCGGACTGGGGGGGCGGGCTGGTGCTGGCACGCGGATTCTGACGACCTTGGCCCCGAGGGGAAGGGGGCGGCGAAGAGTTGCTTAATGTAAACTTGCCGAAAAAAATATAACCATTCCCTCGATTCACATGGTTTCAGAAACGATTTCCGCCAATCTTTTCGACAAATACGGCGGCGTCCCCACGGTGCGCCGCATCGTCAAGGACTTCTACGAACGGGTATTCGCCAAGCCCACGCTGCGCCGTTATTTCGATGGCGTCGATCGTACGCGCCTGGTCGAGCACCAGGCCGAGCTGGTCGCCTATGCGATGGGCAAGCCAACGGCCGATTTCAATCCGCAGCGGCTGTCGGTCGCCCACCATGGCCGCGGCATCACCCTGTCGGCTTACGAGGACGTGGTCAACATCCTGCGGCAGGTGCTGCTGGATGCCAATGTGGAAGGGCGAGACATCGCCGAGATCCTGCACCGGATGGACGCGCAGCGGCATCGCATCGTGCGCGACGCGGCGCCCCTGCCGAATGCCTATGATCCCGAGCACGTCGACCCGCTGACCGGGCTGGGCAGCCGCGAGGCGCTGGAGGCCGCGCTGGCCGTCGAGTGCGAGAAATTCAAGGACAGCGGCCGGGCCCTGTCGCTGGCGGTGATGAAGCCGATCGCATCGACTGCGGCATTGCCGACCGATCCGCGCACCCTGCAACTGCTCGATCGCCATCTGGCCGGCACACTGGCACGCACGGTGCGCGAGGCCGACCTGGTCTGCCGGATCGGCGAGGGCGTGTTCGGACTGCTGCTGCGCTCGACCGACGGCACGCTGGGAAAGACAGCGGCCGAACGCATACGCAAGGTGGTCGCACAGGACATGTTCATCTCGCATGCCGGCGGCCTCCGTGTCGACCTGGCCGTCGGGCTGGCGTCGGCCGCTGTCGGACTTGAGCAGCCGGCGCCGCTGGTGACTGCGGCCGAACGCGCGTTGCAACAGGCAGTGGACAGCGGATCATGGCTCGTCGCTGCATGAATCGCCGGACCGGGCCGTCAGTCTGCGATAATCCGCGCCGACAATAACGATAAGCCCGTCCCGATGCTGCTGCGGTTCCTGCTCTGCGCCTTCCTGCTGTTTGCCTGCCGGTTTTCGGCGGCGGCCGACCTGGCGCTGGAGCGCGCATGGGTCGACGATCCGGGCGGCACGCTGACCCTGCAGGAAGTGCAGCGCCTTCCTGCGCAGGCCTATCGCGGCCTGCTCAGCCGCGGCTTCACGCGCTCGGCCACCTGGATACGGCTGAAGATTGCCGGCGTTCCGGGCGCCCGGGCGGGCGATACGCTGGTGGTGCGCATCCGTCCGGCCTATCTGGACGAAATTGCGTTGTTCGATCCGCTCGATCCCGCCGGCCGGCCGCGACTGACCGGCGACCATCATGACTGGCATGCGAGCGAGTTCAAGTCGCTCAACCACGGCTTCCTGATTCCCGCATCCACCGCGCCGCGCGAACTCTGGCTGCGCATGACGACCACCAGTTCCAGTTTCATCCACGTGCAGGTACTGGCCGCCGACGAGGCCCAGGAGGCGAACCGCCTGCAGGAGATGCTGTACGGGCTGATGCTGGGCGCCTTGCTGCTTTTCTCGGTTTGGGGCGCCCTGCAATGGACGATGCGCCGCGAAGCGCTGGTCGCCGTGTTCGCGTTCAAGCAAATGATGGCACTGGTGTATGCCGCGATGTACCTCGGCTATGGCCGCCTGCTGCTCAGCGGTGTGCTCGAGACGCGGGCGATCGAGGCGTCGGCCAATTTCACGTTTTGCGCCTATGTGTTCTTCGGCCTCGTGTTCCATTATTTTTTCCTGCAGGAGTTCCGGCCGGACCGGAGGCTGATGCGGATTTACGCGGTCGCCTCGGTCGCCGTGTTGGCGATACAGATTGTTCTTCTGGCACAGGGCAAGGTACAGCAGGCCATGCAGGTCAATATCATCGCGGTGATGCTGATGCCGGTGCTGACGATCGCCGCGGCATTCTCGTGCCGCGCATGGCAGCAGGCCGATGATGTCCGGCCGCCGCTGCCGAAATGGGCGGTCGTGGGTTTCTACCTGTCGATGTCGGCGGTGCTGTGGGGCGCGACGATGCCGGCCCTGGGCCTGTCCCATGCGCCTGAACTGAACCTGCACCTGTACCTGATCCACGGGCTGGTGACCGGGATATTGCTGATCGTGCTGCTGCAGTTCCGCGCGCTGCGCATCGAGGAGGCGCGCAATGTCGCCGCGCTGCGCGCCCGCTCGGCGACCCAGCAGGTCGAGATCGAGAAGCAGAAGTCCCAGCTGCAGAGCCGCTTCATGGAGATGCTGGCGCACGAGCTGAAGACCTCGCTGTCGGTGCTGCACATGGTGTTCGGTTCGGCGAAGGCGAACCCGGCGATGCTCGAGCACGGCCGTCGCACGGTAAAGAACATCAATGACCTGATCGAGCGCTGCCTGCAGGCCGAGCGCTTCGAGGACAACGAGATCATTTCCCATTTTGAAAACTTCGGCATCGATGCGGTCGTCGACGAGCTGCTCGCCAAACTGCCGGACGCAGAGCGGTTTTCGGTTTATATGGAAGAACGGTTCACGGTCAACAGCGACTGGCAGATTTACAAGTCTGTGCTTTCCAACCTGTTCGACAATGCATTAAAGTACTCGCCGCCCGACAGCAAGATACAAGTGCGCGTCTGCAGCGGGATGCGCGATTCAGTGCGCTGCTGCGAACTCAGCGTCGAGAACGAAGTGGCCGGGGGCGCAGGCACGTCCGGCTTTCCTGACGAAGCCGAGCTGTTCAAGAAGTACTATCGCGCCGGCGGCGCGCGCAAGCATTCGGGCTCGGGGCTGGGCCTCTACCTGGTCGCGAATTTCATGCGGCTGCTGGGAGGCGGGGTGCGCTACGAGCGTCTGCAACATAGTGTCAGGTTTACGGTATGGCTTCCAAACTGAATATCACGGTGGTCGAGGATCACGACGCACTGCGGGCGGTGACGCTCGAGGCGCTGCGCCAGCACGGTCACAATGTGCAGGGCATCGCTTGCGCCGAGGCGCTCGATGACGAGGCGGCCAGCGCCCCGGCCGACGTGTTCATCATCGACATTAATTTGCCCGGCGAGGACGGACTGTCGCTGTCGCGGCGCATTCGGCAGGGCAATCCGCGTGCCGGCATCATCATGGCCAGCGGCCGCACGATGGTGGACGATCGCATTGCCGGCTATGACAGCGGCGCCGACGTCTACCTGCCGAAGCCGGTGGCGATCGAGGAACTGCTGGCGGCCGTGTCATCGGTGCAGCGGCGGCTCGAACTGTCGCAGTCGCCGGCCGAACTGCGCGAAGATTTTTCGGTAGATTCACGCGCAATGCTGCTGACGGGGCCGACAGGCTCGGTCGTGATCTCGCGCTCCGAATTGCAGATGCTGTCCGCGTTTTCGACCAGCGCCGGGCGCCAGCTCGAATACTGGCAGCTGATGGAAGTGCTTGGTCATACGCCGGACGAATTCCGCAAGGCGACGCTCGAAGTGAAGATCGTCCGCCTGCGCAAGAAGCTGATTGAGGCCGGGGCCGGGCCACGCTGCATCCGTTCGGTGCGCCTGGTCGGCTACCAGTTGTGCGTGCCGCTGCAGATCAACTGAAGCGGAACATGCATTGGGTCATATCGGGGGGTGACGTTGCGCGCCCCGCGTTTCCACCGTCCTGCGCGGTCGCCAAACCGCAAGGGCATTACTCGCTCTCGATGAAAGGCAGGCGATGAAAGATTCGATTCCCGCAGGATCTCTATATATAGGCAGCGGCGTCATTGCAAAAGGACGCATGCAGGTGCCGTCGGCCGCGACCGTCAACGGCACGCTCGAAGGCGAACTGACCGCGCAATCGCTGCGCGTGCAGGGTGCCGGCGTAGTCAGCGGCAGTGCGACGGCCGAGGACATCATCGTCGCCGGCCGCGTCGAGCAGTCTGCGACGGCCACCCGCTCGCTGGTCATCGAATCGACCGGCGTGATGGATGGGCAGATTGCCTGCGGCGAACTCGAGATCCGCAAGGGCGGCGAACTGCACGGACAGATCGCGATGCTGGCCAAGCCCTGATCCTGCTGTAATCGTGAAAATGGCGGGTCGGATTCGGCCCGCCATTTTTTCACCCGATCCGACCCGGGCTCAGCGCGGCTGGTACCAGACGCCGGCGCCCATCCCATGCCGCAGCAAGCGGCCTTCATGCACCAGCTTCCGGAAGTGAAGCTTCAGCGTATTGCGATTGCTGCCAGTCAGGCGGATCGCATCGGCCATCGTTACCCGGCCATGTTCGCGTGCGAGATTCACGATCTCCGATGACAGCTTCGGCAGCGCCGAGAAAATTTCCTTGTCGCGCTCGAGCTTGCTGAACAAGCGGCGTGCGTGATCGACCAGCGAGCTCAGGAAGAAGGCGGTCCACGGTTCCCAGTGCGGGTTCGCGGTTTCGATGCCGGCCAGCGTGCGATCGAGTGCGCGGTAATAAGCGTCGCGGTCGAGTTCGAACTGCGCTTCCAGCGACGAGTACGCCACTTGCGAGTAGCCGCCCTGCAGCAGCAGCAGGCGGGTGAGCAGCAATCCCATCCGCGCATTGCCGTCCTGGTAGGGGCGGATCGCCTGGAAACCGGCGATGAACGCCGCAATGGTCAGCAATGGGTGCTGGCTTGGGTTGTCCCTTTCACCCTGCAGCCACTCGAGCAATCGGTTCAGGCGTGCGGGCGCATCGGCCGGTGAGGCCGCCGGAAGCACCGCATGGGCGCCGGTGTCCGGGTTGTTGAATGAGCGATGGTTCGCCGACGCCTTGTACTTGCCCGCATGCCAGACATCCTTCTTGCTATGGGCGAGCAGGGTGCGGTGCAGTTCATGCAGGTCGTCTTCGGTCAGCGTGCGGCGCGGCACCAGCGACAGCACATAGTTCAGTGCCTCGTAGTAACCGGCGGCCTGCTCCTCGTCCGCGTTGAACACCCGGGCCTCGCCGCCCTGGTTCATCAGCAGCGCCTCAATTTCATAATCAGCGAGCGGCTCGGCATTCAGGTCGTCGAGGACAGAGGCAAGATTTTGCCGGGGTGCCTCGTCGGGCAGCTGCGGAACATCGGCCGCCAGCTGGTTCGCCTCCTGCCGGTGCTTCAGCATGCCGAGCACGGTTCTTACTTCCGTGTCCGACAACACGACGGCACCCAGCCTCACGCCGGCAGCGACACTCTCCATCGTCGCCACCTGACGCAGCGCGAGCAGGCGAGCCGCCGATAAATTGTTCATGGCGCGCAATGCGCCTTTATGTTCGTGGATTTGAGCGATCAAAGAAACGCTCAATGCCGAAATGGGTAGATTCGGGGGCAAAATCATGATTCCAATATTCGATCCAGTAACTGCGCTTTTGTATGTCGACATGAACGATGTCGGGTTTGGTTGCATGCGACGTATTAGCGAGAAGCGTGCCTGTCGAAATAGGGTGGCCGCGTTTCGGCTGCGGGAGGGTAAGAATAATCCTAAAAATGGATGTGCGAAACGCCTGACAAAATGGCAAGCGGGTTGAAATAACTCTTTGAAAATCCTGAGAAAATGGTTTAAATATTGGGTGTCGTGTGTCCGCCCATTGGCATTGCCAACAGGTCGGATCGGGTATGTCGGATATTCGTTAATCCACCCATGAAAAAATTCTCAAACTCGCAATAAACCTTCGGCCAGCCGGATTTTCGACAGGAATGCTGTTTTGGCATGATCAGTCGCTGCATGGGCAAAATTGGATGCGTGCCCTTCATGCAGAGCTGGACGATTATTGGATTCGAATGGGTAATGTTGCCGAATTGAGCATCGATGAAACCCGACCAGCGGTGGTGGTTAATATAAAGAGAACAGATTGGCAGATAACCGGTAAAAGTGGCCATTAATACGCAGTTAATAAACGACCCAATTCCACCTTATTAACCTACGCAAAACCTGCAAAATGATGGCGCAGATTCCCAGGCGCGCCACGAGCGGCAATCGGGCGATTTTGGTCGTTTGGCAGGCGTAAAAAACATCCCGAAAACACCCAAAAATTTGTGACGGGTTCGTGATTGTCGGGATGGAAACTTTGCGTGGCTGGCTCCGTAAAAAATCCGTGCCGTTTCCCGATCCAATATCACCCGATTATCCCTACGCATTCCTTTCATCCGGACGCCGGATCCGGTTTTGAGATTTCAGGCTTTCGATCGCTCCAATTTTTCATCCAATCGCACGTGGTCGCAATTTTGGTATCAAAAAACAAAAATTGCATTAATAAGAACAGATTTTGCGCCGGAGTGACCAGACTGGCCGAAAAAATTTCGCGGATTTTTTTGCACTGATTTTCGGCCCAATTAAATCCGTCATCTTTCCAAGTGTTTAAAAAGCAAAATTGCAATAATGAGTACGAGAGGCAGGTGAGGAGTGGCCAGTTCGGTGTCGAAAATTTCGTGCCGCGTCGGTGACTGATTCTCCGTGCATTTTTACCCATTCCGGCCAGCGCTGCAAAAATAACAAAATTGCTCGAATAATAACTGTTAATACTTGGTTATTTATTATTCAAAGGGCAATTATTGTCACTTCATTATTCCGTTGCCATAACAAAAATTAAATGCCTTTATGGCACTTGCAATATCAGCAACCGGGATGTGAAAAAAACGGTCCGGAATCCGGCCATTTCCAGCACCCGAATCGACCCGTTCCGACACCCATTTACTGCCTATTTTTTAGGCAAAAAACGTAGGTTTCCGTAGGTAAATATTCCCATTTTTTCCCTAAAATTCGCCTCAGAAATTCCGATGAAACTCTAGGAATTTCAACGGTTTTCAGGGGATTTTGGTGATGACGGGGCCGACGCCCATTACTGTCCAATTTGGTAATTTTTCCGACGCGCTGGCGGCCTTGAAAAAGGGCTGCCTGAAGGCGTTCGGCTGCGCCATTGTCGGGGCCGTTTTTGCGGTCCCGGCGCAGGCCCAAACCGCCGCCGAAGGGGGCCTCGGCGGCACGCTGCGGAAGGACATCGAACGCTCGCTGCCGGCTCCCGGACTGCCCGACGTCGGCCCGAAACCGGGTGCCGAAAAGCCGGCCGCACCGAAGGCGAAAGGGGAAACGGTCGTCGTTTCGCGCTTCCGGTTCACCGGCAATACGCGGCTTTCCGACTTTGCCCTGGCCCGCGCCGTGGCTCCGTATGTCGGCCGTCCGGTCGATTTCGACGAGCTGCAGAACGCCGCCGCCATGGCCGCGCTGGCCTACCGCGAGCGGGGTTACGTGGCGACCGTCAGCATCCCGAAGCAGGAAATCGAGGACGGGATCGTCACGCTGAAGGTCTCGGAAGCCCGCTATGGCGGCGCGAAAATCGACCCGGCGTCTGACGGCCGCATCCATTCCGAGCTGATCCTCGAGCGGGTCGAGCATGCGATGAAGCTCGAAAAAGCCGTCAACACCAACGTCCTCGACCGCACCGTGCTGCTGCTGAACGACCTGCCGGGCGCGTCGGTCCAGGCCGCGCTGGCCGAAGGCGAGGCCGAAGGCGAGACCCAGGTCGTGCTGCAATCGACGCGCAAGCCGCTGCTTTCCGGCAGCGTCGTGGTCGACCAGTACGGCTCGGTCAGCACCGGCAAGGAGCGCAAGGTCCTCGACGTCGCGCTGAACAGCCCGTCCGGCCGCGGCGAGCAGTACACGCTGTCGCTGATGCATACCGACGGCACCCAGTACGGCCGCGCCGGCTATTCGGTGCCGGTCGGCCACGACGGCGCGCGTGCCGGCTTCAACGCCAGCGCGCTCGAATACCGCGTGATTGCAGGCACCCAGGTGCGTTCGAACCTGACGGGCGAATCGGCCACGGTCGGCGCCGACCTGTCCTATCCGGTGATCCGCAGCCAGCAGGCCAACCTGTTCCTCAGTGGCAGCCTGACCGCGAAATGGTTCGAGAACTACGCGATGCAGCGGGTCATGCGCAGCTACGAGACCCAGGTCGCGGCGACCACGGTCACCGGCAACTGGTTCGACCCGCTGTTCGGCGGCGCCAGCAACCAGGTATCGGCAACGCTCACGGTCGGCCGCCTGAACCTGAAGGACAGCCAAAGCTACCTGAGCGACCAGGCTCCCGAGGCCGGGCCGCATGCGAACGGCATCTTCCGCAAGCTGAACGCCAGCTTTGCCCGTACGCAGACCCTGGGCATGGGCTGGATGCTGAACGCCAGCGCCAGCGCGCAGCTGGCCTCGAAAAACCTCGATTCCTCCGAAAAGTTCTACCTCGGCGGCGCCACCGGCGTGCGTGCCTATCCGAGCAGCGAGGGCGGCGGCAGCTCCGGCGAGCTGATGCAGCTCGAATTGCGCCGGCCATTGACGGAGCGCGTCGAGCTCCGGCTGTTCCGTGACGAGGGCAGGGTGCAGCAAACCGTCGACGACTACCGGGGCAGTCCGACCCCGAATATCCTGCATTACCGCGGCTTCGGCGCTGCCGTGGTGGCGTCGCTGCCGTTCGGCGTGACGCTCAATGTCGCCTGGTCGCGCCGCATCGGCGAGAACCCGTTCCCGCTGCCGGGCTCGTCCGATCCCAAGAACGACCAGGACGGCACGCGCCAGATCGACCGCGTCTGGGTCTCCGCCTCGATGAGCTTCTGACGATGAAGCTCGCGCGCCTGTTTTCCGCCAACCTGATCCGCGCCGGCCTCGCCGCGCTTGCGGCGGTGGCGGTGCAGGCGGCCGTCGCGCAGACCGCGCCGGCGCCGGGCGCGCTGCCGACCGGCGGCGTGGTCGCTGCCGGCAATGCGTCGATCGCGGTCGGCGGCACCGCGCAGGCACCGGTGATGACGGTGCAGCAGGACAGCGCTCGCGCGATCGTCAACTGGAGCTCGTTCAATATCGGGCAGGACGCGAGCGTGGTGTTCAGGCAGCCTGATGCCAATTCGGCAATCCTGAACCGCGTGCAGGGCACGGACCCGAGCCAGATCTTCGGCAGGCTGCAGTCCAACGGCCAGGTGTTCCTGATGAACCCGTCCGGCGTCTGGTTCGGCAAGGACGCGGTGGTCGACGTCGGCTCGATCTTCGCGACCACCCATGCGATCTCGGACGCGAACTTCATGAACGGCGTGATGCGCTTCGATCGCAATGGCGCGACCGGCAGCATCGTCAACGAAGGCACGATGAATGCGCGGCTCGGCGGCTACATCGCGCTGCTCGCGCCGGAAGTGCGCAATGACGGCGTGCTGCTCGCGCAATCCGGCACCATCGCACTCGCGGCCGGCGAGTCGGCGACCTTCAACTTCAATCCGGCCAACAGCAAGGTCGACCTGCTGGTCGAGCCGTCGAAAGTGAATGCGCTGGTCGAGAACCGCAAGATCGTGAAAGCGCCCGACGGCAAGGTGATCGTCTCCGCGCAGGCCTACAACGAACTGGCATCGGGCGTTATCAAAAATAGCGGCGAGATCGTCGCGACCGGGATCAGCAGCGTCGGCGGCAAGATCGTGCTCGAGGCGTCGACCGCCATCGCCAACAGCGGAACGATCGACGCGAGCTCGATCGCGGCCGACGGCGGCAGCGTGAAGATCGATGCCGACACCGTGCACAACAGCGGCGTTATCAATGTGAGCAGCTCGGCCGCGCAAGGCAAGGGCGGCGAGGTCGCGGTCACAGGCAACTATATATATATAGAGGACGGCTCGAACATCGATGCGACCGGCACGACCGGCGGCGGCAAAGTGCTCGTCGGCGGCGACTGGCAGGGCAGCGGCGACCTCCGTCACGCGATCCAGGTCGCAATGGATGCGAATGCGTCGATTAATGCGAGCGCCCAATCGAATGGCCAAGGCGGCACGATCGTGCTGTGGTCCGATATAAAAAATGAAAACAGCGTGACCGCGGTCCTCGGCAAGCTGTTCGCGCGCGGCGGCGCAACCAGCGGCAACGGCGGCGACATCGAAACCTCGGGCGCGCATCTGGTGTTCGGCGACGCGACCATCGATACGTCGGCAGCGAACGGTCGCGGCGGCAACTGGCTGATCGACCCTTACGATCTTTCGATCGAGACCAACAATACATATAACGGATCGAACACTGGCGGCAATCCGAACACCATCACGTCTTATGGTTCGAGCTCAGTCATCAAGGTCGACCTGATCACCGGCTCGCTCAACGCGGGCAGCAGCGTTATCGTCAAGACCGGCAACGGCGGCAGCGGCACCGGTGTCATCACTGTGAACACCCCGATCACCAAGACCGGCGGTGGCGATGCGTCGCTGACGCTGCAAGCGGCCGACAACGTCGTCATCAATCAGGCCATCAGCAGCACGGCTGGCAAGCTCAACCTGAACTTGTTTGCGGATACCGATGAGAGTGGCGTCAGCAATGGCGCAGGCGTCGTGATCGTCGGAGCGAACCTCACCACCAATGGCGGTACGCTCAAATTCGGCAATGGTGTATCGATGCCGATCGGTACGGTGAACTCACTGGTGGGCGGCGACGTGTATGTGCAAGGCTCGAGTGCATTGAGCTTCACCACCAAGGGCGGTGATGTCATCGTCAATGGTGAAATGCTGATCGGCAATGCTTCGGGTCTCACCATCGACACGACCGGTGGCACCGCAACCGGCAACGTGACTTTCAACGGCGTGCTTAACTCGGCGAACCGGTACGAGAAGGTCACCAAGACACTCACTTGGGAAGGTGCGGTCAGTGATGCGAAGAGCGGTAACGGCGACGCAGCAGGCAATACCTATCTCGCCACGATCACATCACGTCTCGAAAACGCGATTGCTAACCAGGCGGCGGGCTATGGCGATGCGTGGCTTGGCGGACGTCGTGTCACAGGTATCGGCACCGACAATCTGTGGCGCTGGGTAACCGGTCCCGAAGGGCTGATGGATGGCGGCAAGGGCATCGCGTTCTCTTCGCAGAATTCGGGCAGCAGCGGTGCGACTACCTACAATGGCTATTTCAATACCTGGGCCGGTGGCGAGCCGAACAACTGGAACGGTTCGGTCCAGCCATTGAGCTCCGAATATGAATCGGCGCTGCAGTTCACCGGCAATCTCGGTGTGTGGAACGACCTGCCGCGCAACAGCAATACGATCGCCCAGTATGTCAAAGAGACCAACGCCACACCCAGCAGTCTCATCATTCGCGCTGGCACCGGCACCGTGGCGTTCAATGCTGCAGTCGGCACTTCGAAAGAACTCTCGGCGCTGAACATCAGCGCCGGATCGATCACGGCGGGCGCGATCAAGATCACCGATACGCTGACCATCAACAACAGCAGCGCAGTCACGCTGAACTCGGCGATCTCCGGCATCGGCGGCCTGACGAAGACCGGCAACGGCACATTGACGCTCGGTGGCACCAACACCTACTCGGGCCCGACGAACGTCAATGCGGGCACAATGAAAATCGCCAGCGGCGCATCAATTTATTGCGATGACACCTGCGGCAGCGGTGCGCAGTTTGGAAATATCGCGACGGCCATCACGACGGTAAATAGCGGTGCCACGCTGGATGTGACCAACTGGAGTTGGGGCGGCAGCTTCGGCGAACGCTACTACGATGCTTATTCGCTGGTGATCAATGGCGGCACACTGCGCTACTCGGGTGCCAGCGGTACAGCGGCACAGGGCGGACGCGGCTTCACGGTCGGCTCGCTTGGCGCGACCTTTGACTCCGCTACTTCAGGGGTTACCTGGGATATGCAGGGTTCGGCCAGTGGCGCCTACCAATCCATCTTCAACGGCAACGTGAGCTTCTCCGGTGCCGGCAATACCTCGTTCGGGCATGCGATTGCGGGAAGCGGCACGCTGACCAAGAGCGGCGCCGGCACAGCGACGCTGTATGCCAACAATACCTACTCCGGCACCACCACCATCAGCGCCGGCACACTGCAAATCGGCGCCGGCGGCACGTCGGGCATGCTGGGAACCGGCAACGTCATTAACAACGGCACGCTGACCGTGAACCGCAGCGATACCGTCGTTGTGCCGAGCGTGATCTCCGGCAGCGGCAGCGTCGTCAATCAGGGCGCCGGCATGCTGGCGCTGACCGGCGCCAATACCTACACCGGTGGCACCACGCTGTCGGCCGGCACCCTTGGTGTGTACGCCAATACTGCGCTTGGCACGAATGCCGTCACGGCGTCGGCCGGCACGACCGTGATGTTCGGACGCGCGGTAAACAGCGTCGGCAACAACTTCACGCTTAATGGCAATGTCACCTTCGACTTCGACAACAGCGTCGATTACCTGATCGTCGGCGGCGGCGGCGGTGGCGGCGCGCATGTCGGTGGCGGCGGCGGTGGTGGCGGTGTACTCACCGGACGCACTGACCTGACGGGCGCGAGCTACAGCATCAGTGTTGGCGGGGGTGGCACCGGCTCCGTCAATTCATCGAGCACCAGCTCGACGGCGGCGACCGCCGGCAGCAATTCCACCGCTTTCGGTCTCTCCGCAATCGGCGGCGGCGGCGGCGGCAACTGGAATACCTTCAGTGCCACGACGGGTGGCTCGGGCGGTGGACAGGGCGACAGCCAGGCTGTCGCCATCGGCACGACAGGACAAGGTTTCGCAGGCGGCAAGGGCGATGGCGTCTCGACGTATGGCTATGTGGCCGGCGGCGGCGGTGGTGCCGGCGGCGCCGGCGGCGATGCTACGACAACTCGCGCTGGCTCAGGCGGTAACGGCCTCGCCTCGTCAATCACGGGTGCGCTGAACTACTACGGCGGCGGCGGCGGCGGCGGCGTGCATACGGCCGGTCAGGCTCTGGGCGGAATCGGTGGACTTGGCGGCGGTGCGAATGGCTCGGTCGACACGGGTACGCAGGCGGCAAGCGGTACGGCCAATACGGGTGGCGGTGGTGGCGGATCGGGCCGTGTGAGGAATTTATACTCTCAGGGCGGCAATGGCGGCTCCGGCATCGTGATCGCGCGTTACCTCGGCGCCTCCGCCGGCACTGGCGGCACTGCGTCAGCAGGCAGCGGCTCGGCGAGCGGTTATACGCTGCATACCTTCACATCGACAGGCACCAGCACGCTGGCGTTCACGCCGTTGTCGTTGATCCTCAGCGGCGCCATCAGCGGCAGCGGCGGCATGACGGCCGACGCCACCGGTGGCACGATCCAGTTCAGCGGGACCAACACCTACACCGGCAACACGTCGATCGCCGGCGGCATCGTGCAGACGAACAACCTGAGCGCGCTCGGCAACAACTCCGCTGTCACCCTCGGCAACATCGCCGGCGTGCAGATGCAGGTGCTGAGCAACATGACGATCGGTTCGCTGGCTGGCGTCGGTACCCTGGGCGGCAATGTCGCCATCAACTCGGGCGCCACGCTGACGACCGGCGCCAGCAATGCTTCGACCACGTACGGTGGCGTCATCTCCGGTGCCGGCACTCTGGAAAAGAGTGGTACTGGCACCTTCACCCTTACTGGTACCAACACCTACGGAAACACCACGATCGGTGGCGGCACGCTCGCGATCGGCAACGGCGGCACGTCGGGCACGCTGGGCACGGGCGCTGTCGCCAACAGCGCCACGCTGACATTTAATCGTACCGATACCCTTGCCGTGCCCAACGCGATTTCGGGGTCGGGTACCCTGATCAAGAATGGTTCCGGCATGATTGCGCTGACGGGCGCCAGCACCTACAGCGGTCCCACAACGCTGAACGCGGGAACGCTGGGCGTCCATAACAACAGCGCCCTGGGTACGAGCACCGTCACCGCTGCCAACAATACGGTGGTGATGTTCGGTCGGGCAGTCACGAGTGTCGCGAACAACTTCACGCTGAACGGCAACGTCACCTTTGATCTCGATAACAGCGTCGATTATCTGGTCGTCGCTGGCGGCGGCGGCGGCGGCGGCGACAACGGCGGCGGCGGCGGCGGCGGCGGCGTCCTGACCGGGACCAGCAGCCTGACTGATTCGTCCTATGCCGTCACCGTGGGCGCCGGCGGCACGGCGGGTGCGAGCAGCAGTGCTGCAGACACTCGTGGCGGCAGCGGCGGAAACTCTTCCCTCGGCACCGTGGCCGTTGCCACTGGCGGCGGCGGTGGCGCCGCAGGCTCTACCGACAATGCGCAAAAAGCGCAGACCGGCGGTTCCGGCGGCGGCGGTTCCGGTGAGGGGCTCTTCACAGGTGCCGCGGGAACAAGCGGGCAAGGCTATGCCGGCGGCAATGGCGGTGGCACCAGTGGCGGCGGCGGCGGCGGTGCCGGCGGTGCCGGCACCAATGGCGCATCGAACAACCAGCCCGGCAATGGCGGGGCCGGCCTTGCGAGCGCGATTTCAGGCGCCGTCAACTATTACGGCGGCGGCGGCGGCGGTGCCCCGGATAACGCCACCAGTCCCGCCGCCGGCTTCGGCCTTGGCGGACTGGGCGGCGGCGGCAATGGCGGGCTCGGAACGGGCACCAGCGGTACGCCGAACACCGGCGGCGGCGGCGGCGGCGTTGCCTTCTTGAGCGGCTCGGCCACTGCAGGCACCGGCGGCTCGGGCATTGTGATCGCGCGTTACCTGGGTGCCAGCGCAGCGACTGGCGGCACGGTCTCCGCCGGCACGAATCTGGCGAATGGTTATACGCTGCACTCGTTCACGAATACCGCCGGCGGTACGCTGGCCTTCAATTCCATCCTTGTCAACCTGACCGGCGCCATTAGCGGCGCCAATGGCATCATTGCCGATGCCACCGGCGGCACAATTCGCTTCAGCGGCAACAGCAGCTACACCGGCACCACGTCGATCTCAGGCGGCATCGTGCAGACGAATAATCTGAACGCGCTCGGCAACAACTCTGCTGTCACCGTCGGCAATTTCGCCGGCGTACAGATGCAGGTACTGAGCAACACGACGATCGGTTCGCTGTCGGGCGGCGGCACCTTGGGCGGCAATGTCGCCATCAGTTCGGGCGTCACGCTGGCGACCGGCGGCAACAACAGTTCAACGACGTTTGGTGGCGTCATCTCCGGTGCCGGCTCGCTGCAGAAGAATGGCAATGGCACCTTCACGCTCACGGCTAACAACAGCTATGGCGACACGACCGTCAGCGGCGGCGTGCTTGCGATCGGCAATGGCGGAACCACCGGCACGCTGGGCAGCGGGGCAGTGACGGACAACGGCGTGTTGAGCATCAACCGCAGCAATACCTATGTTTTGCCGAACACGATTTCCGGCACGGGCAGCCTCGTCAAGCAGGGCAGCGGCACGCTGCAACTGATGACGTCCAACAGCTATTCCGGCGGCACCACGCTCAGCGGCGGCACTATCGGTGTGTATAACAACGCTGCTCTCGGTTCGGGCACGGTGACCGCTGCCGACGGTACCAGCCTGCTGTTCGGGCGCACCGTCTCGACGATCGCGAACAACTTCACGCTCAACGGCAACGTCACCTTCGACCTCGACAACCAGATCGATTACCTGATCGTCGGTGGCGGTGGCGGTGGTGGTGCATGGACCGGCGGCGGCGGCGGTGCCGGCGGCGTGATCGCCGGCTCTTTCGTTCCGGGTGCCGACACCAGCTTCGCCGTGACGGTCGGCGCAGGAGGCACGGGCGCCTACTACCCGACTTCGAAAACACTGACCGCGGGAACGAATGGCGGTACGTCCAGCCTCGTTTCCACGTCGCAGAACCTGCAGGCCTTCGGCGGCGGCGTCGGCGCGTCGTGGGATGCGCAGGCAGTGAACAACGGCGTGACGCAGGTCGGCTCCGGTGGTGGCAGCGGCGGCAACCCGACGACGGGTGGCGCGGGCACGGCCGGGCAGGGCTATGCCGGCGGCAATGGCAATGGCTCGCAGCCGCATTCCAGCGGCGGCGGCGGCGGTGCCGGCGGTGCCGGCGGCAACGGCGCGCAAACTGCCAGCACCAATACGGGTGCCGTCGGCGGCGCTGGCGGTGTCGGCCTCGAGTCATTCATCACCGGTTCTTCGCAGTACTACGGCGGCGGCGGCGGTGGCGGCGTGCATGGATCTGGCTCGACGGTAAACGGTGCGCTCGGAGGTACCGGCGGTACTGGCGGCGGAGGTAACGGCGCACCGGCTACCACCAGCGTTTCGGCCACTTCCGTCACCGGCAGCTCAGGCCAGAACAACACAGGCGGTGGCGGTGGCGGAGCCGGCGGCGCAGCGGGAATCATCGAGAGCCGTGGCGGCAATGGCGGCTCGGGCATCGTGATCGCGCGCTACATGGGTTCTTCCGCAGGTACCGGCGGCACGGTCTCGTCGGGCAGCGGCACGGCTTCTGGTTATACGCTGCATACCTTTACCTCGTCAGGCACGCTGGCGATTTCGCCGTCGTCTGTCGCCTTCAACGGCATCCTGAGCGGCAGCGGCGGCGTGACCGCCGATGCCACGGGCGGCTCGATGCGATTCAACGGCACCAACACCTACACGGGAGCGACTTCGATTACCGGTGGCCTGGTGCAGACGAATAACCTGAGCGCACTAGGTAATAACTCGGCGCTGACGATCAGCAATGTCATTGGCGCACAGCTGCAACTTCTGAACAACCTGAATATCGGATCGCTCGCTGGCAGCGGTACGACCGGCGGCAATATCTCCCTGGGCAGCTATTCGCTCACGTCCGGTGGCAACAACACCAGCACCAGCTATGGTGGCGTGATATCCGGCACCGGTGCATTGGCCAAGAACGGCACCGGCACGCAGACGCTGACGGGTAACAACGGCTATTCGGGCACGACCACGATCAGTGCAGGCACGCTGCAACTGGGCAATGGCGGCACCAGCGGCACGCTGGGTACGGGCGATGTCACCGACAACGGAACCCTGAGCTTTAATCGCAGCGATACCTATCTGGTGCCCAACCTCATCAGCGGCACTGGCAGTGTCTCCAAATCCGGCACGGGCAACGTATCGCTGCTGGCAGCCAATACGTATAGCGGCGGTACCACGCTTGCGGCCGGCACGCTCGGGATCTATCGCAACACGTCAATTGGCAGCGGTACGCTGACCGCATCGGCAAGCACCAGCCTGCTGCTCGGCCGCGCAGTCACCGAGATCACCAACAACCTCTCGCTGAGCGGCGGCCTCACGGTCGCCTTCGACACTGCGGCCGATTATCTGGTCGTCGGTGGTGGCGGTGGCGGTTCGAGTGGCGGCGGCGGTGGCGGTGGCGTGGTGTACCAATCCGGCGCTTTGACCGCAGACTCCTACACAGTCACGGTGGGCGCCGGAGGAACGGCCGGCGTACCGGCGGTCAATTCGGGCAGCAACGGTGCGGCTTCTGTATTCAACGGCACGACCGCCAATGGCGGTGGTGGCGGCGCGAAGGTTCAACTGGCTGGTTTGTCCGGTGCTTCCGGTGGCGGTGCCGGTGCAGACTCGTCGGGCGCCGGTGGTACGGCGACCCAGGGTTATGCCGGTGGCTCGGGTGCGGGCACTGCCGCGGGCACATCGGCTGCGGGCGGTGGCGGTGCGGGTGGCGTGGGCTCTTCCGGTTACACACAGTCTGCCTATAACACTTTGTACGGCTTGAGCAACTTGCAAAACACGCTGGGTGGAAATGGCGGTATCGGTGCGACCAATGCCATTACCGGTCAGACCACCTACTACGGCGGCGGTGGCGGCGGTGGCGCCAACAATAACAACGGAACTCAGCCGGCCGAGCGCGCAGGTCAGGGCGGCTTGGGTGGTGGTGGCGCAGGTGCGTATGCAGACCGCGGCAATGGTGTAGCCGGCACGGCCAACACCGGCGGCGGTGGTGGCGGCGGTGATTACGAAGGTGCCAGCGGTGGTGCCGGTGGTTCCGGCATCGTGATTGTTCGTTACCTGGGCGGTGCAGCTGGTACCGGCGGTGCGGTCACTGCGGGTACGGGTTCTTCAGCAGGTTACACGCTGCAAACCTTCACCTCCAGCGGTACGCTGGCGCTGAATCCGCGTGCCGCCACATTTAGCGGCACGATCAGCGGCGGCGGTTCGTTCACGGCCAACCCCTCGAGCGGCGGCAAGCTCACGTTCACCGGTGCCAACAGCTATTCAGGCGGAACCACGATCAGCAGCGGTACGCTGCAGGTTGGCAATGCGAATGCGATGGGCACACTGGGCGCGTTGTCGGCCAGCGTGGTGAACAACGGCACGCTGGTATTCAATCGCACAGATGCGCAGTCCTATTCCGGAGCATTCAGTGGCACCGGTTCGCTCACGGTAGCGGGCGCAGGTGGCCTGACGCTGACTGGCACCAGCAGTTACACCGGGCTGACTACCGTTACCAGCAGTTCGATCACCTTCACCAACAACGGACGACCCGCAACAAGCGGATTCGCGGGTGCGGGCACGGTCACCATCCAACCCGCTGCGAGCAGCAGCTTCACCAGCCCGTTCACTGCAAACTACTCCTACGCCAATACGCTCAAGGGCCTTACGCTGGGTAGCAGCAGCAATACGCAAACCATGACGCTCGGCAGCGCGATCGATATCGCGGGCCCGGTGACCGTTTATGGTGGCAGCATTACTGCCAACGCCAATGTCACAGCGACCGGCGGCAGCATTGTCCTCGATGCCGATTCGGGTACCACGCTGTCCCAGTCCACCCATGGCCTCGAAATGGCTTCGGGTATCACCTTGAAGACCGTGACCAGCGGTGACATAACCCTGATGGGCCGCTCGGGTAATGGTGCCGGATGCACGCCGGGAACGACATCGGCCTGCAAGGGCGTCGTCTCGAACGGCGCGGTGCGCATCGAGTCAGCAGGCGCGGTCGACATCACGGGCAGCTCGTACAGCACCGCCAACGGCGGTGGGCGCGGCATCGACCTGTATGATGCGACCGTCATCGCGGGCAGCACGATCACGATGACAGGGCTGCACTCGCCAAGCTCGACCTATGCGCTCGCGCTGAACAATACATCCACTGGAACGAAGCTCACCAGCGGCACCGGCATCACGCTGAGCTCGCTTAATAACACCACCGGTACGATCTACCTGGGGAATGGAACCACGCTGACCGGCGGGTCGGGCGATGTGACTTTGTCGGCCGCCGTCATGGCGACAGGCTCGACTGCCAACACCTTCACCACCACCGGAAAAGTCACCATCCAGCCTGATGCGGATGAGACGTCGTTCGCCTCGCCCCTGACGACCCAATACCTGAGCTTCAGCTCCGGCGTCACCGGCCTGACGCTGGGCAAGTCGGGCAACACGGCCGGCATCACGATAGCGAATGCCGTCGATATCGCCGGACCAGTGTCCGTTTACGGCGGCAACATTGCCGTCAATTCGTCGATCAAATCGAGCGGCACCATCACGCTGGATGCCGATACCGGCAGCCAGCTCAGCTACAACGGCATGGGGGTGAAACTAGCCGCCAACGTCACCACGACCGGCAGCGGCAATATCGTCATCGAAGGGCGCGGCGGGAATAACGGAGCAGGCTCCCAGCATGGCATTGAAGTAGGCAGCGGCGTGACGGTGCAGACGCAGGGTACCGGTTCGGTCACCATGACCGGTACCGGTGGCGCCTCGTCGGGCACCTTCAATGCAGGCATCCGCCTCGCGGGCAGCGTCATCACCAATGGCGGTACCCTGACCATGACAGCTGCCGGCGGAAACAACGCTTCCAGTACCAATAACGATGCCTTCAGCGTCAACACCGGAACCATCGTGAAATCCGGCGCCGGCGCAATGACCCTGACGGGTACCGCCGGTACCGGTGCCTCCAGCGAGGCTTTCGCCTTCGAGTCCGGCACGACGACAATCGGCGACGCGAACCAGTCCGGCGATATCAAGCTCGTCGGTGATGTGATCTGGACTACCAATACCGCCAGCACGCGCACCTTCACCGGCACCGGCAAGTTCATAGTGGAGCCGCGCACGAGCGCCTTTACCTCCGCACTGGATACGACCTACTGGACCCTCGGCTCGGCCGCTGGCCAGCGCTTCAGCGCCGTGACACTTGGCAAAGAGGGAAATACCAGTGACATCACCATCGGTTCGACGACCACGGTTGCCGGTTCCGTCAATGCCTACGGCAGCAATATCAACATCAACGGCAACATCAACACCTCGAGCGGCAGCGTAAACGGCGACGTGCTGTTCAAGGCGCGCAACTCGATTACGCAAGCCGGCAGCGTGTCGGTGACGACCAATGGCGGCGACGTCATCTACTGGGCCAATACACTGGAACAGGCCAGCGACGGCTACATCGCGCTGCGGGAGGCAGCGTCAGTATCAACCACCGGTGGCCACCTGTGGATGGGCGGCGGATCAGGCACCGCAAGCTGGAATGGCCTGACAGTGGGCAATGGCTATGCCGCATCAGGGACAGCGCACACGGCATCGCTTTGCTCGGGATGCTTTGCGATTTCTGCCGGTATTTATCTTGAAAACGCGAGCTTGCAGACCGCGGGCGGCAACCTCACGCTGCGCGGCAGAACTGAAGGTGCGACTGGCATCGCACCGTATGCCGCGACGCTGCTGAGCGCGGGCGCCGGCAAGATTTCGCTGGAAGGTCTTGCTGCAAGCGGCACCGGTATCGCCATTGGCTATCACTACATGATCCGCTCCGGCACCACGACGATACGCTCGACCAATAGTGCTGCCGATGCGATCAGCCTGAACGGTACGTCGACCAGCGGGATGGGTTTCTTCGTCGGGCCTGCGCAGATCGAAGCGACCAATGGCGGCGGTATCGGCCTGACCGGCGCAACGTCGACTTTCAACCCGGGCCTGAGCTTTGGCTATGACGTCAATGTCGCGACGATCAATGTGCTCGCCAATAGCGGTGGCATCAGCCTGAATGGCAGCACCGGCATTGCTGTGGCGCCATCGACCACGTTGAACATCGGGCAGTTGGCTGGTTCAACGGTGACATCCTCAAGCAGCAATATCACGCTGGCCGCAGATTCGATGTCGCTCAGGGGCAGTGTGGCCAGTAGTGGTGCATTGACTTTACGTCCGTCCACCGCCAATACCACGATCGGTTTGGGTTCCGGCACGGGTACGTTGGCGCTGGCGAGCAGCCTGTTCTCGGGCAGTTCGATATTCAAGAATGGCTTCAGCGACATCATTATCGGCGGCAGCAACGCCGGCGCGATTACGGTCGGTGGCAGCATGCCCTTCGTCGACAACGTGACGCTGCTCTCGGGCGGCAATATCACGCTGAACTCGGGCGCCTCCGTCAGTACGTCGCAGGCTGGCGGCGTGGTCGTCGCAGCCGCCGGCGGCAACTTCGTGAACAACGCCGGCGCTTCGGCGCTGAGCGCGCCGGGCCGCTGGATCGTCTACAGCAGCAACCCGTCGACTACGACCTTCGGGCCCGCAGGCGGTGTGCTTGCCAGCGGCAATCTGGCTCTCTTTGGAAGCACCTGGTCGTCTCTCGCACCGTCCGGCGTTGCTGCCGGTAACCGCTACGTATTTGCGAATTCACCGTCAGTCACGGTACAGACCACCAACGCCACCAAGACCTATGGCAGCGTGATCGACCTGTCGAACCAGTTGTCGGTAAGCGCCGGATCAACCGGCAACGGCGCGTTCACCGCGTTCACGCTGGCCGATGTCTTCTCGACGCTGCCGACGGTCACCTCGGCAGGAAACACCGCCACGGCGACCGTCGCAGGTGGCCCGTATGCGATCACGGCCAGCGGCGGCACAGCCAACACCGGCTATACGGTTACCCTCAGCAATGCCGGCACCCTGACGGTCACGCCGAAGACACTGAGCCTGACCGGGCTGACCGCGCAGAGCAAGGTCTATGACGGCACGAACACGGCCACCATCTCGAGCTTTGGCACGCTCTCCGGCATCGTCAACAATGATGCGGTGAGCCTTGCCAGCGCGGCGGCCACGGCCACCTTTTCGGATCAGAACGTCGGCACCGGCAAGACCGTCACGGTGGCGGTTTCCAGCCTCGGGCTGTCGGGTGCGGCGGCCGGCAACTATTCGCTGACGGCCAATCCGACCACGACCGCCGACATCACGAAAAGGACGCTGACGGTCACAGCCAACAATGACGCGAAATTCGCCGGACAGACGGATGCGGCCAACTTCAAGGGCGTGTCCTACAACGGCTTCGCCACCGGCGATTCAGCCTCGTCCCTGACCACCGCGCCGACGGTGGCGCGCTCGAACGCTACGGTCAACCTGGCCGGCAACTACACCGGCGTGCTGGTGGCTTCCGGCGGCGTGTCGAACAACTACGCGTTCAGCTATGTCGCCGGCGACTACAGCATCGTGCCGGCCAACCAGATGCTGGTGCGCCTCAACGCGGTGACGAACACCTACGGTACGGCGCCGACCTGGACCGTGGCCGAGGCGAAGTACATGTTGCCGGGCAACGCCATCGTCGACCTGATCGCGACCGGCAGCGCGACTGTCAGCGGCAACCAGATCACGGTGCGTGATTCCGGCGGCGCATCGGCCACGTTCACGGTGGCGGCCGTCGGCGGCAGCAACAGCACGTCGGGATGGCTGAAGGCGGGCAGCTACCAGCTTGGTGCGACGAACGTGAGCACCTCGAACGGCGCGAACTTCAGCAATTCGCTGACGCTGACCGGCACCCAGCAGGTGAACCCGGTGTCGCTGACGCCGTCGCCGACGATCAGCAAGGTCTACGACGGCAACACGACCATCGCGGCATTCTCGATCACGCCGACCGGCCTCGTCGGCAGCGACGCGGTGCGGCTGAGCGGATCGGGCGGCTTCGCGAACAAGAACGCCGGCACGAACAAGAGCTATACGCTGAGCGGCCTCGCGCTCTCCGGCGCCGACGCGGCGAACTACACGCTGTCGACCGGCACCTCGCTGACAGCGGCCAACGGCACGGTCACGGCCCGCGCGCTGACGGTGTCGGGCATCACCGCCGGCGACAAGGTTTATGACGGCGGCACTGTGGCGACAGTGAATGTCGCGAACGCGCAGTATGCCGGCCTGGTCGCCGGCGACGCCTTCAGCGTTGCGGCCACCGGCGCATTCGCGGACAGGAATGTCGGCAACGCGAAGACCGTCACGCTGACCAGCAGCTACAGCGGCGCGGACGTCGGCAACTACACGATCACGGGGCAGGGCAGCACCACGGCATCGATCACGCCGAAGTCGCTGACGCTGACGGGCCTTGCGGCCAGCAACAAGGTCTATGACGGCGGCGCATCGGCGGCAATCTCGAGCTACGGAACGCTGACGGGCATCGTGGGCGTCGACGCGGTCAGCCTGGTGACCACCAATGCATCGGCCAGCTTCGCGGACAAGAACGCCGCCAACGGCAAGACGGTGACGCTGCTGGCCTCCAGCCTCGGCCTGTCGGGGGCTGCCGCATCGAACTACGCGATCACGGCCAACCAGACGACAACGGCGAACATCACTCCGAAGACGATCAGCGTGACGGGCATCACCGCCAGCGACAAGATTTATGACGGCACCACGGCGGCCACGGTCAGTGCCTCGAGCGCGAGCTTCAACGGCATCGTGAGCGGCGACGCGCTGACGCTGTCGGCCACCGGCGTTTTCTCGGACAAAAATGTCGCCAACGGCAAGACGGTCACGCTGACCAGCACCTATGGCGGCGCGGACCGCAACAACTACACAATCACGAATCAGGCGACGACCACCGCGAACATCACGCCCAAGGCGCTGACCGTCAGCGGGCTGCTGGCCAACAGCCGCGTGTATGACGGCGGCGTGACTGCCGCGATCGACAGCAGCAACCTGTCGCTGGCGGGTCTGGTCGCGAATGACGTGCTGAACGTCGCGGTGACCGGCACCTTCGCCGACAAGAACGTCGGCAACGCGAAAACCGTGACGCTGGCCAGCACGTATAGCGGCGCGGACCGCAACAACTACACGATCACGGGCCAGCCGACGACGGTGGCAGACATCACGCCGAAGGCGCTGACGATCTCGGGCATCACCGCGTCGAACAAGACCTACGACGGCAACAACGTGGCGACCGTGAGCACGGCAGCGGTGGCGCGCACCGGTCTCGTTGCCGGCGACACCGTGACCGTCAGCGCGACCGGCACCTTCAGCGATGAAAACGTCGCCAGCGGCAAGACCGTCACGCTGGCCAGCACCTATGGCGGCGCGGACCGGAATAACTACACGATCACGGGGCAGGGCACGACCACCGCCAACATCACGCCGCTCGACGTGACGCTGTCGGGCAGCACCGGCCTGACCAAGGTCTATGACACGAACGCGGCGCTGCCCGCTGGCGTAATGGGCTATGGCGCGCTGGCCAGCGCATCGCCGTCGGTGCTGGCGGCCGACATGGCGATCAGCAATGGCCTTGGCATCGCCGGCGCACCGGTGTTCGACAGCGCAAACGCGGGCAACCGCGTGGTGCAGCAGGGCACGGTCGCGCTGTCCGGCACCCGCGCCGGCAACTACCGCCTCGTCTGGAGCGACGGCAGCGGCACGATCACCAAGGCGCCGCTGACCATCAGCGCCATCGACGATGCGAAGTTCTACTCCGAGGCCGATACCGCAGGCTATGCGGGCGTACGTTATAGCGGCTTCGTCGGCGGCCAGACCGCAGCAACTGCCGGGCTCACCGGCACGCTGGCCATCACGCGCGACCGCAGCGGCCTGTCCGGCACCGCCGCGCAGGATTCGGCCGGCACTTACGCGAATTCGCTGGTGCCGTCCGGCCTGAACTCGGGCAATTACGCGATCACCTGGGTGAATGGCAACTACACCATCGTGCCGGTCGGCGAGCTGCTGGTGAAAGTGCAGAACGCGACGACCACCTATGGCGGCACGCCGTCCTACGTGATCAGCTCGGCGCGCTACATGGCCAATGATCCGAACAACGCCGGCAGCTTCATTGTCAGCGACATCCTGTCGCGCGGCTTTGTCAGCATCAGCGGCAGCACGGTCACCGTCACCGACGGCACGAACCCGAAGGCACAGTTCGACATCGGCGCGACTAACCCGCTGATGAGCTCGGCCGGCTACCTGCAGGCGGGCAGCTACCAGCTCGGCGCCAGCTCGGTCAGCGTGGCCAGCCGCGATTTCAGCGGCAATATCAACGTGGTCGGCTCGCTGCAAGTGAACCGCAAGGGCGTGACGGTCACGCCGAGCGGCGTGAGCAAGGTGTATGACGGCAGCACCGCGATGGGCAACCTCTCCCTGGCGCCGACCGGCCTGGTGACAGCGGCGCCCGGTGCGGGCGCCGATCAGGTGAGTGTCATCGGCACCGGCAATTTCGCCGACAAGAACGTCAGCGCGACGGCCAACAAGACCTACACCATTTCCGGCCTGACGCTGGCAGGCGTGACCGTCAACGGCAGCACAATCGATGACTCGGCCAACTATTTCCTCAGCAACGGCACCAGTTATACCGGTACCAACGGCCAGATCACGCCGCGCACGCTGACCGTCAGCTACAGCGGCGTGAACCGCGTGTATGACGGCACGACCGTGGCGACTGTCACCACTAGCGATAACCGCGTCGCCGGCGACGCGCTGACGATCGCGCGCACCGCCGCCTTCGCCGACAAGAACGCTGCAACCGGCAAGGCGGTGAGCGTGAGCGGCGTCAGCCTGTCCGGTACCGATGCCGGTAACTATGTGGTCGCGGCGACCGGCTCGACCACCGCAGACATCACGCCGCGCGCGCTGATCGTGACCTACGGCGGCGTGAGCCGCGTGTACGACGGCACGACGGCGTCGACCGTCACGACTGCCGACGACCGCCTCGCCGGCGATGTGTTCAGCATCCTGCGCAGCGCCGCCTTCGCCGACAAGAACGTCGCCAACAGCAAGATCGTCAGCGTGACCGGCGTCTCGCTGACGGGCACCGATGCGACGAACTATTCGGTCGCCGCCACCGGCAGCACGAGTGCCAACATCACGCCGCGCACGCTGGCGGTGGGCTACACCGGCGTGAACCGCGTGTACGACGGCAGTACCGCCGCCACCGTCATTGCCAGCGACGATCGCGTGGCGGGCGATGTGCTGAACATCCTGCGCAGCGCAACCTTTGGGGACAAGAACGTCGGCACGGCGAAAGCGGTCAGCGTCGCAGGTGTCAGCCTGTCAGGCACCGATGCCGGCAACTATGTGGTCTCGGCAACCGGCTCCACCACTGCGAATATCACGCCGCGCACGCTGACCGTGACCTACGGCGGCGTGAACAAGGTGTACGACGGCACGACAGCCGCCGCCGTCACCACCAGCGACAACCGCGTCGCCGGCGACCTGCTGAGCGTGCTGCGCACTGTGAACTTCAGCGACAAGAATGCGGCGACCGGCAAGACGGTGAACGTGACCGGCGTCAGCCTGAGCGGCACCGATGCGGCGAACTATTCGGTGGCATCGACCGGCAGCACCACGGCCGACATCACGCCGCGTGCGCTCGTGATTGGCTACACCGGCATCGATCGCGTCTACGACGGCGGCACCGTCGCCACGGTGTCGACGACCGACGACCGTGTCGCCGGCGACGTGCTCACGATCAACCGCACTGCCTCGTATGGCGACAAGAACGTCGGCAGCTCGAAGCTGGTCAGCGTCAGCGGCGTGAACCTGAGCGGCACCGATGCCGGCAACTATTCGGTGACGACGACCGGCAGCACGACGGCCAGCATCACGCCGCGCACGCTGGTCGTCACCTACGGCGGCGTCGACAAGGTGTATGACGGCCTGACCGGCGCGACCGTGACCACCGGTGACGATCGCGTGGCCGGCGACGTGATCGCAATCGCGCGCACTGCGTCCTTCGCCGACAAGAATGCGGCGACCGGCAAGACGGTGAGCGTGTCCGGCGTCAGCCTGTCGGGTACCGACGCCGGCAATTACACCGTCGCCGCGACCGGCACCACGACCTCCGCCATCACGCCGCGGCCGCTGACGCCGGTCTTCACGCCGATCTCGAAAATCTACGACGGTTCGACCGCCGCGCAGGTGAACAGCAGCGACGATCGTCTTGCGAACGACGTGCTGAGCATCGTGCGCACCGCGAATTTCGACGATCGCCATGTCGGCACCGGCAAGACCGTGACCGTGAACGGCCTGTCGCTGTCCGGGCAGGATGCCGGCAATTACGCATTGACGCTGTCGAGCGCCACGCTCTCCTCGCGCATCGACCAGGCCGCATCGACCACCTGGAGCGGCGGCGGCGCGACGGCCGACTGGATGGATGCGGCGAACTGGGTCGGCGGCGTGCTGCCGGACCGCGCGAACGTCGCGAAAGTGATCATCAATGCGAATGCGCCGGTGACTTTCGGCGCGTCGGCCGGCAGCGTGACACTGACCGAAATCAATGCGCCGAATGCGGCGCTGACGCAGAACGGCGGCACGCTGACGGTCGGCGGCGCAATGACGGTCGGCGAACTGCGCCAGGGCGGCGGCACGCTGAGCGTGGCCGAACTGCTGAGCGCGAACCGCGGCTTCAGCCAGAGCGGCGGCAGCATCAGCGCAGGGCAGGGCGCGACCCTCGTCAACGACAACGGCAATCTCACCGTTGGCAACTTCAGCGCCAACGGCCCGCTCAGCATCACGAACAATGACGGCAGCGTGACACAACTGCCGAATGCCGTGCTGATCGCACGCGAGGGACTTGCCGTCACTGCGCGGCAGGGCGGCACGCCGAGGGCGATCGACCTGTCGAACGCGGGCAACCAGCTCGTCGGCACGGTTGCACTGTCGGGCAGCAGCACCCGCGTACGGACCGTCGGCCCGCTGACGGCGACGGTTTCCGGCAGCGAAGGCGGCACGCTGCAGGCCGATGGCACGCTGTCGGTGGCCGGCACGCTGACGGGTGCCGGCAGCCACCTGAACCTGATCGCCTCGGACGTGCAGCTCGGCGCGCTGGCCGTCGGCGGCAACCTGTCGGTGAGCGGGGACACGACCGCGAACGGCGCGCTCGCCGTCGGCGGCAACCTCGGCATCAGCGGCACGGCGCTGCTGAATGGCACCGTCACGGTCGGCGGCAGCCTCGATGTCAGCGGCGCCGCGACGCTCGGCGCATCGGTCAGCAGCGGCGGCGCGCAGCGCTGGCGCGACGCCGTCAGCATCACGGCCAACGTCGGCATCAGCGGTGCCGGCCTGCGCTTCGACGGCAGCCTGAACGGCCCGTTCCGGCTGGTGCTGAACGACAGCGGCAACACGAGCATCGCCGGGGCGATCGGCGACGTGTCGGCGCCGAAGCACTTCGAGACCAATGGCGGCGGCACCGTCACCCTCGGCGGCGGCCTGGTGCGCACCAGCGGTACCGCATCGCAGGTCTACAACTCGAACGTCGTGGTAACCGCCGACACCGTGTTCGACACCACGAACAACGGCGCACTGCCCGGCGGCGCGGCGATCACCTTCACCGGCACGCTGAACGGCACGACGGCCAACACCGAGTCGGTGACGCTGAATGCGGGTACCGGCGGCGGCGTCACGACGTCCGCGATCGGCGACGCGACTTCGCTGAAGAGCCTGACGCTGGCCAACAGCGGCGGCGCGACCTTCGGCGGCGCGGTGACCACCGGAACCAGCGTGAACATTGCGGCCACGACGGCCAACGCATGGGTCAACTTCAACGGCAGCGTGCAGACGCCGCAGCTGGTCGCCAATGCCGGCGGCTACCACCTGACGATGACGGGCGCATCGAATGCGGTCGATACCGTTAGCCTGCAGAACAGCGGCCAGCTGGTCCTCGGCGATGCGGCCAATGACAGCTTCGCGTTCGCGAACGGCCTGAATGCAACGACGCAATCCATGGTGAAGCTGGGCGGCAGCATCAGCACGAACAATGCGCCGATGCAGGTTGGAGACGCCGACACGCCGATCGAGCTGCAGGCCGCGACCACGCTGTCGACCGCAGGCGGCGCGCTCACCATCGGCGGCACCCTGGCCTCGGACACGTCGGCCTCCAACAACCTGACGATCAATGCCGGCAGCGGAAATGTGCGTTTCGCCTCTACTGCGGGTGCGGGCGGCATACTCGGGAATGTAGTCATCAACAGCAGCGGCAATACGCGCTTTGACGGCGCCGTCGCCGCTGTTTCAGTCACTACCGATGCAGCCGGTACGCTGAGCCTGAACGGCGGCAGCGTGACGACCCACGGCGCGCAGACCTACAACGATGCGGCAACGCTGGGTGCGGACACTACGCTGGCGGCGTCAAACTCGTCGGTCAAGTTCATGGCTTCGGTGGACAGCGATGCCACCGCGGCACGCAGCCTGACGGTGACTGCGGGCCGTGGCGACGTCCGCTTCGCGTCGACCGTCGGTGCGACGAGGGCGCTGGGTGATGTGGTCATCAACAGCAGCGGCGATACGCGCCTTGACGCTTCGGTCGCTGCCGCCAGCGTGACGACCGACGCCGGCGGTTCACTGGCGCTGAATGCCGGCGCTGTCACGACGACCGGCGCGCAGACCTACAACGATGCGGCAACGCTGGGCGCGAACACGACGCTGACGACAACAAACTCGGCGGTGAAGTTCTCCGCCGCGCTCAACAGCG
>JACCDQ011961929.1_pt1 | contig 32281 bp, 17 predicted proteins | sample 7446031 | NCBI WGS metagenome assembly JACCDQ01 (sample SAMN15323442, study PRJNA562643) | freshwater metagenome | isolation source: river surface water | place: USA:Blue River Watershed | collected 2017-08-17 | reverse complement strand
GTATATATGAGTATGATTGAGTGAGGTATGGGCCGTCATCATGAGGTCAACATCGAGTGTTGAGGCCGCGAGTCGAGCGAATAGTATAAAAAAAAGAATGACTGAGATACTCAGTGAAGGCACTGTTAGTACCCTTACATTATATTATTGATCAGTTTCTCACTCTGCTCATCCGTCATAGTAATAGGTTTATCCTCCTCAGTGTTGTCGGCATGATGTTGCAGAGAAATGAGTGGTTGTTGTGGCAATGATATTGACTGTGGAGTATCATTAATAACGGGGGTTCCGTTGCTAGGTCCATCTTCGAAATCCTCATCGGAGAACCCATCCGGGGCACCTTTCTCGATAATAACTCTGTTGGCAATGATCTGCATTGCGACCCATGTACTCGTTACTGCCACAGAAGATATCATGCATCGGATGTGTCGTATAATAGAGCCCGTTGTTACGAATAGATGAAGATTACTGGCGTCAACCGGGGCCTCTTTTCCAGTCTTGGGATCGATTACTGTGGCCGGCCTGTAATGTGTCTTGCCATCTGTGGGATCCGTGAATGGTTTCGTGAAGTCGAAGAACTGTGTTCGCGGCTGATCAGCGAGGAAATCCGGCTTCATTGATGATGGAAATAGTGAGAAATCAATCTTGATTCTCACTACTGGATCCTCTATTTCCCCCCCGGCATTTGTAGGGTGTGAAGAGCCATATACAGTTTGCACAATCTCATGTACTTGCCTATTGGAGATACCTATAAGGCCTGTCTTGGTGCGTTCGCGTCCCACCATAGCTTTCCATTCTACGTTGAATAGAGACAAGAATTGACCGAAGTCGCCTGAGCGAGAGACAGTAGATTGTAACTGTAGCCGCATCTTTTCTTGCTCTTCAATAGTATACTTGGATGAGGGATCGCGCTTGGCTGGATCAGCAATACCACGTGTAATAGTGATATCTTTTGCATTGAACCACCCACTAGAAGTCTTACCTCCTGCTGTCCACGTTGTAGACAAATAGAATGCATTACCCTTATATGACTTTCCTTGGGGCATGATCTTCTTCTTGAGAGTCAGTATCTTGCTTGGTTCAGTCTTAATAGTATTAAGGGCTTCAGTCGCAGTAATCACAACAATAGACATCGTGTATAAGTGTATGATTGGGATTGTATCTCTAATGAGGAATACCTCTTGTATGAGTAATATAGCAAGTATCGGGATTCAATTTTAGAATGCTAGAGGTATATATGCGGGTGCGCTATGAGGGTCAAACTCGCGAGCATTATACATAGTAATAAGGCCAAAGCTATTATATCAGGCAATTCATACGGGTCGAGAGGAACACATAGGGCGCAAGAGTAGGGCATTGCAAGCAGCCATATGGGGGTATATAGGGTCTCAACATGCAGACAGATAGTGGCTAGGCGGCTGTATTTTGCATTATTCGTGTTAAAAAGTATCCCAATAGGTATATACTGACACTCTAATCGGTCTCACATACCTTATACATGGCAGCAAAGCAGTTCAAGACCTACTGTCGAATCATTGATTATGTGGAGCAGGTCAATCCAGACCTAGCCGCAATTATAAGAGGCCTGTGTGCTGATATGGTCATGGGGTCTACCAAAGGTAAGCCCGGTGTGACCTTTCTCATGCCACAAGATAAGGCCTTCATAGCTAAACTCGAGAAATTAGCATACTCTGAAAAGCCTGATGAGGCGACTCGCGCGGGCGATATGTTGAATGCCCTCATCATAAGAGACGTATTCAAGTCACCCTCCGAGTGGAAGTCACGCGAGGAAGTGGCCAACTCATTGATGCCCCCGCAGTTAGTGGAAGTGGATAGCACATCTGCTACTGAAGTCACCTTCAAGTCGGGTGCCAAGGCTATTCTTGATAAGGCCTTTGTGGATGCGAGTCGCAAACAGAATCTTTCGGTATGGAAGTTAGTCTCCGGCGAGATACCAGCGACTACTGATAAGCCCGCCAAGAACACACGCATGGCTCGACCTAAGGGTAAAGTAGGTGGCTATGACCCTGGTAATTTACAATCCCAGAACATGCGGTTTAAGATAGCACTCGCTGTGGAGAATGCATACGTACTCAATCGCCTGCAGCGTGAAGCCGGTGAGCCGAATATCACGCAGGATGTATACTTTACTAACGTACTCAGCCTAATTAACTACGTGCTAAACATACACCGCGACACATCACTATTATACGATAAGATACTGCCGCTCTTGTCCCTTGATAAGATAGATTTCTATCTGCTTATAGAGCCTCATAAGCCATCGGGGCCCTACTTATTAGATGATAGTATTATCGCCGATTGGTGGGCACAACGTTATCTTCCGGCTTGCAAATTCAGTGGCAAAGAGGTACTTGCTACCGTAGAACGACTGTTCACTGAGGCCAAAACAACACATAATGCACTCATTTATACTGATTCTTCTAAGCTCTTGCAGGCTATTGATGGCGCGCGTAAACGCATAGGGCAGATGGTTGATGCTAAACCTAGAAATTGCATTGATACTATAGAGCAATACTACATTACTCTTGAGCAGAATAACACTATAGATGGTGTGGGCCCAGTGTTTCCCGAGGCACTTGCCAATTACTACAAGGTTGAACAAGGGCTTAAGCTCATACACGATGAACTGCGTTTTTTAACATATGGCGCGTTCAAGCGTCTTGAGAGCGAGCGATTTGACACTGGGGCTTTCCATGAACTTACCAATATGATAGGTGAATGCCTCCATGCGGGCTCTAAGGGAGAACGTGATCAGGTCCACAAGCTCCTCAGCAAGACATCCATCAAGTATCTCATTGCCCCTAGTGATAACATCAGAGAGGTGAAGATATTCTGTTATTCTACTGCACTTTTGTATATCCCGCTGCTTGCTAATGCACAATCTATCGCAGTGAAGAACTCAACATCGCGCCCAGATCCCACACGATTAGTTGTGTTTAATATCGCCAAGGACACATATGTGCAACATCAGCGCTTACTCGCACATGACCATGGATCTACTGGCGATCTACTGGCGGCACTGCGATCACTCGACGTGGCAACCCTTGACCCTGAACTGCGCGCTGAGTTGGCCCGTAAGTTCGGTCAATAAGGGCTTTACTGGGATATAAAAAAATGAATTGCCATCTTCACAAAGGATCAACCTCTGTGTATATACCCTGTGCTTCATGTATCCTTATATACTATGCTACTGCGGTCGTGAGCTTGGCAGCCTATACGATTTGTTTAAAATCATGCGTAATGCTGAGTACGAGAAGGTATTCGAGGGGTATGACGAGAGCATCAACCCCGCGATCATTTGCCTATCCGAAGAGTCCCAAATCAATCTCGAGCACGTGTATCGGCAGCTCAATATACATCTACATTGCTGTAGAATACGACTCCTTACTGAGGTTGAGTTCAAGCTGCTGGGGTAATGCATGAGGGCCACGTGAGGGGTGCATACATGGATCCCCTGGGTTATTTTTTTGGGTTTGTAAGGGTCTTACATAGTAAAAAATTGAATCATTAGGCCACTATAAGTGATCATACGAAGCACAATGGAGGTAAAGGTACTATCGAAGATATTCAACGGATACCGCATTAGGCAACGCAGTAGTGATGGATATCTATCAGCCACAGACATGTGTAAGATATATAATACGCTCTTCGGTAACTATAAACGATTGAAGCAGACCAAAGTATTCCTTGCAACCATAGCAGTGCGCTATAAGTTATCTGTAGATGATATTATATGCGTCAGGCAAGGTGGTAATATAACCGTTGAGCAAGGGTCATGGATACATCCCATGGCTGCAATACATCTCGCGCAATGGTTAGATCCTGTGTTTGCTCTAAATGTATGTGAGTGGGTTACAAGGTTTATTGGTGGAGATCTCACTCTTATCAAGGATATAATAGCCAACCAAGAGGACCGCCAAGATGTTCAATACCTTGATACAACCAGTAATGATGTCAAGGTTATCGTACCAACGCAGCAGGCCCATGATCATAAACCAACAGTGACCCATGGGGTGACTGCGGAGACAGCTCAAGATGATAACTCAACGCCCGAAGAACAACAACTGGCTTGGCAACGATTAGAGTTTGAGCTAGAAAGGGCATGTACGTTCATAGAGCAACGTATCAAATATATACAGCTTCGAGAGCTCGACCCAAGCACCTGGAACACATAAAAAACGTTATTTTTTTAGTGTAATTCTCTTTATTACATTAGGCGTGTATAGAGCGATTTGATGTCTCAACACAAGATACCATCGTTACTGGAATCCCAGTAGCAAGGGCAATAACGAGTATACAAGCATTATATAAGTAAAAATATCACTTATATTACGAAACCTTCAGCGAAATACATCTCGGAGATCAGCAACCAACTATAGCTTTATATCCATTTAAAATTGAATCTATACTATTAACGAATAGTTATACAAGGACAATATAATGGAAGCGAAGGTCATATCACAGATATTTAATGAGCATCATATCAGACAACGCAGCTATGATGGATATCTATCAGCCACCGACATGTGTAAGGCGTTTAACAAGATGTTTGGTAACTATAAACAACTAAAGCAAACTAGTGACTTCCTTGTAGTATTATCAACTACTATAAATGTATCGGTGGACGATCTCATCGACATCAGGCAAGGTGGTAAAGCTACTGAGCAAGGGTCTTGGATACACCCAAGAGCAGCGATAGATCTTGCATACTGGTTGAGCCCGATGTTTGCGGTACAGGTGTGTACGTGGGTATCCCGATTCATTAACGGTGATATCACCCTTGCTGGTGAAGTAGTGGCAAAACACGAAGAAATTAATAACACTAAGGTCCTTAGCATAGAGGTCTTACATGAAAGGGAACGATTGGACCTCGATGAAAGACGTCTAACCACATGTAAAATGGAAGCTGAGATTGCCAGACTCAATGCCGAAACCACTAAAATGACCATGGAACTCGAGGAACGTAGACTTGCTATACGACGCACAGAGCTTGAGCTCGATCGCCTGGGTGATCCTGACTTATTGATCATAACCCGCACTGAGCGGCGCATAGCATGCAGTACTCAGATAGATGCCCTCAAGGAGTCAGACCCACGCATGTGGCAGTTACTGCGGAGTAATTTTATTAATGAGAACATGCCTACCGAAGCATCGAATCTACTGATGGGCGCCCCTGCTGTCGACACTGCGGAGCCTAATCTACTCAATAATGTTGATATTACTACTATGGGGCGAGAGGCTCTTGGCCGCGTGCCAACCAACGGTGAGAAGTGTGTGATGGGTAAAATAGTAAAGAAAGCATACATAGCAAGGTATGGACATGAGCCCGCACAAGGCCCGAAGGATGTCAATGAGGCCCCTCGTAAGGTATGCATGTACCCCGCCACTGACCGCGAGTGGATAGTAGAAGCCATCAAAAATCACTATACCAGCAAGCCCACAGTCACTGTAAAGGTGGTGAAACCGAAGAAAAAAGCGCAGTGAAGTGCTCGATGATGGGTCCGTAACACTATTTTTTTGGTATTATAGCCACGCAGTAGTGTGTCGGGCCCATGTTTTAGGCCCATCAATCATTAATTTTTGGTGTTAGAAACTATATGCTGGCCTATATATAGTCCATTGCAAGCCATATCATGGGGAGCAGTACATCCAGAGAATCAGGGCCACTCATCGGAGTATGGTCGGATGGGAGATCAGTATATCAGAACACACCTCTAGGTATAATGGTGCGAAATAGTATCGCCAATGGATCATTCAAGCCCGTAACGGGTGAAGGAAACATGCCCATGGGGCACTCTATAGCTTTTCTTAAATATAATATTGAGGGGGACCCGAACTCTGGGGTTACCCAGTATGCATCTGAAGCGCATGTTGGTCTCATTCGCAAGTGGTGGGACAATCACAAGACTGACCTTTATAATAGTGTCACTAATGTGCTATCATCATCGGGCAAGCTCACCAAAGAGACAGTCGCTGAGATCACTGCAAAGGTACTTCCTGTGCTCGCTGATCAGGGGGCTGATGCCGCGCGTGTTGTATTACGGGGCATACCTGCGGCTTCGGGGCTAACTGACCCTATAATTGATGTACTCAATAAACAACTCAAGCAGATAGGTCACAATGTAGATCAATATTCATTGACTCATGGCGCCCCAAAGGCTGGCGGATACGACGGTGTATCCGACTACGCTTATCACGGCGCCGTGCAGGAAGCTGAACGTAGTAATGAGGTGCACGGGGGTATGCACGGGGGTATGCACAGTGGCGAATACGTTGGATCAGGTGATATGGAGGATAACATAGGTACTCCCTACAATGGTGGGTGTGGGACTTGTAAGTATATAGGTGCGGCTGATCTAGATATTTCATCAGTACGTGAGTATGGTGATTCATTAAACAGTAAGGCCAAGTTACGCATCATTGATGAGATAGTAGATGCGGGCCGTAAGATGGGCATGAAGGTCACCGGCGAAGATCAACAATCAAAAGTAAGGTCATTGCTCTCGCAGTTACCAGATGACAAGACGACGATCAAAAACGAGAGTCAAGCACAGGCATGCATAGCACTAGCTAATGCTATCAATAATGCTCATGGTAGTGAAATTGTGTCCAAGAAACTACCCCCGGCCGTCATATGTCAACAAGTGGCCGAGATCGTATCGTCACTAGCTGCGGGTATGCACACCGAGTTCCTCGCGGTATATAATGATGTACGTAAGGTACTCAAGAACCTACATATCCTCAAGAATGCACTCAAAGATGATCATGCGGCCATCGTGAGCAAGATGAAAGGTAGCGATGATGCCTTACTTGCACAAGAGATAACGACCCTCAATGACCTTCATGGCGTTCTCACTGACGAGGTAGATCGCCAGATACAACTACTATCTAACCTCCTTAATGTAACTTTATTTCCTGCTGAGAAGGACATCGCGGCCCTCATCAAGAGTAAAAAAGACCTCCATGGATACATCGAGAAGATCGATCTACGTGTTGGTTCTGAGAGCTTTGGAAAGGTTGTCGCCGACATACTTAAGGGCTTAGGAATAACAGCCAACTTCGCACTTCTTATTGAAAGGGCACTCAAGACCGTGGGACTCACGATGGATGAGTATGCTAAAGGAGAGTCTGTGAAGAAGCTACGGGAGAAAATAACACAGGGAATGATGGGGAAAAACATGGATGAGTCTCAGCTACATGAGTATCTCGAGGCCGCAGAGTTATTGTATAAGAACTTTTATAGGGGGCAGGATATAGCTAAGGTCGCATCAACTACCAAGACAGGCAATTATCAGATGAGAGGAGGTGCGGACGAGTATCAAAAGACAGTGTTAGATAAACGTGTGGCGGACCGACGTAAGGTTCGCAATCTTATCTTTTCGGCCTTCCATAGACAAGTTAATGACCTATTTGATCAGATGGTTGGGGCCGTTGACACCCTCACAGCTAAGGTGGGAACTGATGTACCCCTATCAGAGCAACTGAATTCCTTCAGACACATACTTCAGCGTGTTGATGAGGAGCTTATCAGAAACAAGAATATCTATCATGCGATCATCGGGTACTATAATGACGCCATGAGCAAGTCCAAGAAAGATAGATTCATAGGCGACCTCAAGATGGTATCCTCGTACATCGAGACCATAGTAGAGATGCCCATGTATGCGCAATCCAAGCAATACTTCATCAATATACAGAGTATTATTAATGCCATCGTGCAGCTCGTAGATAAGTTTAGTGATGAAATAGCGGCCAAGTTCGGGCGTGGTGAGCCCGGTGAGTGTCAGTATCTTGAGGAAAAAGGGCCCGCGGCGAGTGATGTAGGCACACAAGAGCCCATTATTGAGGGCCAATATGAGTTCCCCGATGCAATTTATGGCGGTGAAGAGGGCCTTGATAGTGATCCTAAGATCAAATTCAAGACCACGAAGTCTATACATGATGCGATTAGGCAGTTCGACTATCGATATCGTGTGGCACAAATACGTAGTAATCTAGCGACTACGAGCAAGGAATTATCACATTACTCTGAGAAATACGAGAAAATCATAGCCAACTCCATAGCCGACATCCTCATAGATGACAAAAAGATCTATGAAAAACTGCGTCAACAGCTCACTGATGACAGTTACTTTGGTGACCCACAGAGTTATGCTTGGGGTGTTGTAAAAGGTTTCCTTAAAAGGGATGAAGTTCAGGAACAACGTGAGGCCGCACGTAAATTCCTAGATCATCAATGGGAGGTAAAAAAGAAGTTCTGGGCCACCGTCGAAGCTGTTGACTCGTATATGCGAGTATTCACTGATGCATTAGTGTCCAACCCACAAGATATCAAAGAAATCAAGTCCATGCTCGACTCTATAGAAGTGATTGGTGACTGGTATAAGGACTCCACTGGTGATGATCTTGTGAGTGTTTTTGAGCAATTTCCATCATATATGAATGTAGTTGGTAATGGTGGTGGTGTTGGTACGGGGCCGGATAATACTGCATATACTGCGCGAGAAGTGGTTTATCCGCCTGAATCTTACTCAAAGACGAGTACAGGGACACACTACTATCAACGAATTCATGCCGCTTTACATACTACTGATGGTGCTGCTAAAGGTATCAATGGTGCCAATGACAGGAAAATTCATGCATATCCGGGTAATCCGTACCTCGTAACGCTGCCCACACTAGGTGAAACTGCTAAAGCACAGGCCAAGAAAACCCTTAATGGTTTAGCTATACTTAAGAACCTCTTATCGGTATTCATTCATGTTGGCAATAAGTTCGGGGGTGAGAAAATACACCAGAAGATCTTCATGACACCGTCCCAGATATATAACAACCTCGTAGAATATATATCCACCAGTGCATTTGCTATGGGTTTCGGCTTTCAACGCGGAATGGCATTGACACCCACTGGCGACTTACCCCCCGAGTTTTATAATTCCCAAGACATATCGATGTCTATCGACCTGGACACCGGAGCTTCTAGCGGATCAACAGCACCCGTGGCGGCGCAACCGTGGAATCCTACGACCACATATAATAACGATGGAACGGTTGTTGTGTTAGGAATCACTGCTGATAATACGCATGGTATCACCGATTATCACTACGGAGTGTCACGAATGGCAGATGCACTAGTCGATAAGATTAATGTTGCTGCTGCTAACATTGAGACTGACATTGATACGGTCAATAGGAACCGAGCGCGGTACACTAATGACATGGTTATCGGTCTGGCTAGGAGTGTCGAGGGTACTAATGTGACATCGGCTTTACCCGTTCCTATATACGATAGAATTACTGCCGCGGGGGTATTAGATACATTCCGCGCTGCGGCAATAGTCGATATAGATGCAGGCCTTGCTGCTTACGGTGCTTCTAATGATGCTGCTAAGCAGGACATATCAAATAATTTTGAGCAATGGAAGTTGGCTGGTGCTGCTCTTATAGCTGATATAAATCAACTCAATGGAAGACTCCCTGCGAATGCACAGGTGACCGCAAGACTCAACGAAGCTATTGGAAATATCAATGATCCGACTGTGGCTGACTCAATAGCCGACAAGATAGCCGCAACACAACGCGCTAAGTCACCCACCGTGGGCCAAGTCGCAAAAGATATCACCATCTATACCACGCAATTACGGGCGCTATTAGCACCTGGGACTACTGTTGGTCGGATGGCTAATAACTCTATACAAAACCCCGCGGGCATGGTCAACCCCGGCGGAATCGCGTCGGCTTCAACCTACCAACCACAAACATGGGGCTCGACCGCGCAACCAGCGCAAAAAGTGCTCTTATTCAAGAAGCGATGGGGTATATGGATGCGCTCAATACTTACCGGTCTGAGAGATCGAGAAGGGTTCAGCTTCAAGAGAGAGGATGAGTATTTCGTGCTCATAATGAAGTCCCTTGCAGCTAAGATACTGACTGTCACAGGTATGTATGACGTATTCGATCGACCTATAGAATTCAATGGTCTATCACCTATTCGCATGATAACAGGTGGATCAGCTGAAACGCCAAAGGTAGATGAGAACGCTATAGCCCTTTACTTACGTTTACCGCTACTCGCTCAGTTCTATCGGGGTATATTCGGCTTCTCTGATGGCAATGAGGACCCTAATAACCCGTTTCACCAATATAACGACTGGCGTGCTCGCCCTGATAGCAGAAATATCAAGATCTCGATGGTGCCTGATGTAGATGGTGTGTTCGCCGGCCTCATACGCCTGGTGTTCCGTAAGAATAAATTTACCACCGGAGGTAATTACTCTGATGAGGACATGAAGGAGCTAATCCGTGAGATCAACCTCATTTATCAGCGTATGCAGTCGAAGTATCCGCAAAACACAGTAATGGAGACCATTAATGAGTTCGTAGCGGAGATCAATCGCCGCTATGGTATAGTATCTAAGCAAGAGCGCAATGAATGGGAGCGTGAGTTTGGTTATCGCTATGATTACTCGAGCATGAGTAATACTGATAGAAGTAACCCTTCAGACCGGTATGATGCCCCACCAGACATACAAGAGTATGCCATACTTCCCGGTGAAGAGGATGAAGAAGTAGAACGTCCATCAGCCGCCCAACGCTTGCTCGGTGAGACTCTCACATCATCAGCCGAGAAGAAGCGCCTGTTCACCATTACTACTGATCATAAAGACCTTGTATATCGCTTCCGATGCGCCATAGATAAGTACTTTGAGAAACCCGACGAGGAATACACATTCAACCATGCCATCAAGTCTACCCAGATGAAGCTCAAAAAAGAACAGAATGATGAAGCACGGTTCAAGATAGTGGCCGCACTAGTGCGCGGTGTGGATATTTATACGAAGACTGACGGCATGAAGTGCGTCCTCTTTCATGAGACGGTAGTTGCCGGTCTCAATGCACTATCGGCTATCCACACTATGTTAGCACGATTCAAGCGCAGAGCCCATGTGATTGACTTGGGTAGTATAGAGCGAGAGATATGGAACTACTTCTCTGCAGAGGGTATAAAGAACCATCAATCAGTACTGCTCGAACACATATCCAATTACCTATGCAATGAGCTTGGATTAGCAGAATCCGAAGACGCTGAGATATGTCACATGATCGAGCAGTTGTTCGGCCATGGTGAAGCTGGATACTACCACGGTGGTCACTATGATGCCACTGTCAACGATGCGGATAATCACGTGCTTAAGGGCGGTGATGGTATACCTATTATTGTGAATAATGCCCCCAACGTTGTTGCTAGATGGCCGGCACTAGTGGGTCATTTTGGCTCGGTGAAACTAACTAATGGTTCAGTAATGATCTCTACTGATCAGAGAGATGCTAATAATAACGCAAGAGCTGTCATCAATGATACGCATGGCCTTTGTACAGTACTCGCGGGTTTCACAGTACAACAACTTAAAGAAGCCTATGAAGCTCCCAGATATACACCCGAAAATAAAGCCGCCAAGCAAGCTGCAGAGACTTTCATGAGGTTCATCTTCGGACGAGAGTACGTGATGACTGAGTTACTTGAGTCTCTCTTCGGGCTGAGTAACGATTTCCAGGGTCTCGTTGATGTGCGCATTGATGATGGCAAGCTGTTGCTCAGTTGTGGTGGCCTGAAGACACTAATCGATGATATGTTCCAGCATGTTAGCTACTTCCTGGACCTATTGCGCCCCCACATCAAGGAGGATATCATCAGCAAATATACTGATAAGTTCAACCCTGGATCATACTACTGGCTTCAGGAGCAGCTCATAGAGAAGATTATCATAGGTCGCCCAAGGGCCGATCAACCACTAACTAACGAAAGTACACCACGCACTGGATATGCATCTCTTGATGAGCTAATGCAGCGCCTATCGTACACGTACTCACAGCTAACTCGCAAGTGGTTCGTTGACGGGGCCGGGTTGCGAGCAGTTGGCATGTCTACTGCACATGAAGTACCTGACGGGTCATACAATAGCTTCGATAAGGTGTTTGCTAAGATGATCTTCTATGATGCATCCTGCCCAGGTTCTGGCCTACTTCGTTCTCAAGAGGCCGATAAAACTAACCCCGCAACGTTTGAGTCTATTGAGGGGATCGGTCTCGCGGACTACATGCATAACCCTTATGATGCGCTGCACTTCAATGGACCTGCGTCACTACGCGTGATGGACACACGATTCGTTGCCAGATTCAAACAATTATACTCATGGAAGGACGACAGTGCCGCACTGAGCAACAATAAATCGGCCATGTTCATGTTTAATCAGCTCATAGCCAAGTACTTGCAGACATTCTATGACCCAGTGAGTGGTAAGATCTATTCAGGGGCTATCGATAAGTTTGCCAACGGGGCCTTCTCGCGACCTATATCCGACTTCCTGTATACATACCCAGACACTGTACCTTTGTGGTTTATCAAGTATGTAGGGGCAAGTGACATAAAAATACCCGGTACTATGAATCTATCACAACAGATATCTGCCGTGAATGTTGTTCATATAAATCCAGTGAAAGACCTGCTACAACAGTACCTTAAGATAGGTATCAAACCCGGTGATCACTCCGACGAAAGCCGCAGAGTACGATTATTTAACATGGATAACACGGATTTACTATCGATGGTGACAGTAGCGACCGCCGATAACGATGCAAGTGTACCCATGATATATATTTACCTGCTTACACACCTTATCGGGCGCTCCATGAAGCATGTATTTGATGCTCTTGTGACTGCTGGTGCTGTGGCCGATTCTCAAGTAGCAGGCGCGTTTACGCAGGGTGCACAGATATTTCTGTCACTTGGTGAGCACGACGGTAGAGTAGGGAATGACGGCAACGCAACTACATTAGCCCAGGCAGCAGCAAGATTGACAGAGCTTGTTGGTAACGTCGCCACGGTTACATTCGGTGCTCTATGTAATCTGTACACGGGCGATAGAACCGCGGTTCCAACACTAGAACAGATAATGGATGTACTATTAAATACAACGAATGAAATCATGGTATTGCGCTGCATTGCGGCTGTTGGTAGGTTCACTGGTATTGGCGGTGGGGCGTATGCTGACCGCTTCAAGATACCTGCTGCTAACAGTCCACTAGCCCTCGTTAATACAGCCGGCGCGTTTGCGAACGCTGATATAGCTTTAATTATAACAGCGTTCAATACTATATTGCGTGCCCAAGCTACCATCGCTCCCCCCAATGATAAATGGGGTGATATGTTGGCGATATCACTTCAGCATTTCCCATTCCAGAATGATGCTTTTGGCAGGACTTTAGAGGCCAGGCAATATAGACTCAATCTATTCACGCACTTTATTGTTGCTATGGGTGGTGCTTATAACGATGCAGTAACCAAAGGTGTTAATGCGGTTGCCGTGCAGCAGGCTTACACAACGAAGGAAGTGGCGATAATTAACGCCATTAGCACTGTTAAATCAGTGTACACCGTGCCTACTTCTGCACAGCCCAAATACATAGCTAAGTACGAGGATTTATTATTATCCACAAGTGACTTCCTCACGTCGGCCAACATAGGTTCTGCGGGTAGCGACGTTAATTATCTTATCATGGCCCGTGATGAGAGCGTTCAAGATATTCTTGGTCAGGGGTCGATGAAGGGACTCGGTCTCGGTAAAGAGCCCCCCGCGGGATCGAATCAAAGCGATAAATTGGCCGCTATGCGAAACTTTGGCCGTCGTGCTGATCCCGACGGTGAGCATGTGTTATTCTCTTCACTCGCACAGATAATCCGCAACATAGTGACCTCCCGTAACGATAAGACAAGCGAACTTATACATGTACACAACAACGTAGCCGATATAGCCCTCTACATGAAGGAAAAAATAAGGGGTAATATGCCTTACTTCCGTAACTTATTCAAGGAACTCGCGCGCCGATGTGAGTTCATCAAGCTATTCATAGGGCGCAAAGAGCTGAACCTCATGCGTTCGTATGCAATGGTCGCCGATGAACACGGTGTTCCAGTTGGTGCACCCAAGCACAACCCATGGCCTTATCAATTAAAACCAGTAACAACGGAAAGTGCCCCTACTAAGGACCGTTTCATTAGCATACTCGATAGTGTTATACATGGTTGCAATGCCCTATCTACGTCATGTGAGCAAGTCCTTCGCGAGGTAGGTGATGACCCTAAATACTTTGAGTTATATCAAGGCTCCATCAAGGATTACAAGTCGCAGTATGGTGTAGATCCTCTGATGCCCTTGAGTACAACGATGTCCTTCTTCAAGAACGTAAACAATGATAATTATGCCGATTTCCTGCCTATTCATCCGCTCGGTAAGGATCAATTCAAGCTCCACTACGGTACACGGTCATTAATCGGGCAGCCCACGACACAACCACTACCCGAACACATACTCGGATTCAGCCAGATCGTTGATGCATTTAATCTTATCACTGATACTAAATTACAGGTAGATAAAGCCCGCGCTGATGGATTTATGAAGACTTTCGTGCGCATCATGCGATATATACATGAACTCAAGCACGTTAAAGGCATTATAACTCCATTTATATGGACATATAATGATGGATTCGGTCATCATCCTAATGCATATAGTCCAACAAACATCAACTCAACGATATTGCACATCAATGGTTCATTCACCCGCAATGACTTGATTGTTACTGGAGCGCCTCGCGGTAAACCTACTGCTACAAGAAATAACGCGGCTATACAGTATGGGTTATATGGAAAATGGCAGGAAAATGGTGGTGATGAAAAGATAGTCATCCTAACTAATAGGTCCGATGTATCCCTTATTGCAGATGGACTACATGTGGAGCGTGCTACACACATAAAAAAGAGGAAGTATCCCACCCCCGTCTATGCGATTGCCAAGCCCATCACAGATAGTATACGACTGACCGAATCATCATTCAAGGACGACAGACTGAAGGAACTGGTTGACTATATATGCGAGTCGAGCGTCGGCAGGAATACTCTAGAGGTCCAGAACATCATCGACCTGAACATTGTGCCTATAAATATCCACGCCCTGCGCCGCGAGATACCCTTAATCAATCTGTATAACTATTCATATACATTCGATCGGTTGATTATTGAGCTTTACTACGGTCTTCAAAACGAGAATGCTCGTAAACTCATTAGTGAGTTGTGTAACGGCGGTAACTTAGGGGCTATATTATCGGCCAAAGATCTCCTCGTGGCCTTATTGATCGACCCATACAAAGACTTATTTGCGTATGATGCATCGTCAAGCGGCCTACTTTCTGAGCGCCTATATGATAAACACGCCAAATCTATGCTCGCAGGTGCGGCCAACAACGGTGAACTAGGTCGCCCCAAGTTCTTGTCAGACCAGATATTTAACAAGGTAATCTTCGGTGAATTATACACTGAGTACAACGAATATAATGAGGCCGGACCCGTTGCACCACGTGCCATCAAAGTAAATGCAGACAAGCAGTTCGGTATCCGCTTAATAGGGGACCTTACTGCTATAGTAATAAGTGCCTTGAATAGTGGTGGAAAATTCCGTCGAGGTTTACTCGATGCAGCTGCTTCTAACGATGCTCTGCGCAATCTATGTACGGCTGTCGCCGGATATGTAGCCGATAACACTAGCGTTACACTAGAAGTCTTGTACAAATTAATTATGGAGAAGTTTCTTAAATTACAAGGTGGCATAGCAGAATTTAAAGCATTAGCTGTAAATGCAGGGGCCGATGATAACAATAATAGACAGTTGGGGCTGCTTGTGGGAATGGTAACTATCATGATCTATACACAGATAGCTACCCTAGTCAACAGTCTACTTCGAACTGACCCTGCAATAACACCAACAATAGCCGCAAGTACTGCCGCAAAGGATATCATGGCCACACTGGCGATGCTAAATGGCCTAGGTGCTCGAGCGGATGGAAGTCCTTATCTTGGATTATCAATTACCATTAATAATAATGCTGCGGACGTTGGTAGTGTCGATGACGCTGTTAAAAGCTTCATTCGTAATCTACAAGCAAATGCTAATGTGCTTAATCGTGGGGCTGCCCTTGATGCTGTGCCCAATGCAGTAGTGGCCTATATGGATAGTAATGCTAATCCGGTAGCAACAACGGGGAACGCTAACTATGTATCGGATACATATGAAACAGCTTTCTTAGTTAATGTACTCCGCAAAATCGCAGTGAGTAATCCACTACCAATTGCTATCGCCCGTAATCGTGATATTGTGTTACCCAACATCAAAGATATATACACGCACATGATGAATAGTATAAGTGAACGTATTGTACGCGAAACAACTTCCTTCAAGAAGGCCGTAAGTGGACAGCTTTCGCATGATAGCAATGATGCATTGCACTGGCTAGACAGCAACCTAGATGAAGATCGCTCCGAGCTTGATATGGAGGAACGCGGTGCCATGCGACAACCGAAACCTCGCGGAGATAATAAGAATGTTCTCGATGATGGGCAGATCAAATCAGTGAATGTAAAGGAAATTAAGCAGGTTCTGTCATTACTCGGTAGGTTACGATTCGATACAATACTCATCAGAAATCTCATATTCATAGTAGATCTGTATAGATCTGTGCGTATGAAGTTACAGCGTGACCTCGTGTATAGCAAGGATATTGTATTACGTGCTGAACCAATAACACGGCCACAACTTACTGAGTTCTATGGCAATAGGGTACTCTCCGCGAATGATAAACGCCCATACACACGATCAACGATGTGGACACGTTATGATTACTAATGGTCTCTATGGGGAATCATGTAGCGGCAGGACAAAAAAGAAACGTATTCAAGGACGATGGTCCATGACTCCTCAAATACGCTTCTTTATGAGTTATCTATGTCCTTATCCTTATTTTTTTGTCCAGCCAGCGCCTTTGAATTTATCTTCCAGCGCGCGCCTGGTACATGCATTTTTCGTCTTCTCTGTTACTAAACCAGCCTTTAGTGCTTTTTCTCTCAACACAGCTATATCATCACTATCACTATATGTATTAGCCGTTGTATTAGAGCCGGCTTCTCTATGTTGTTCAGTCCCCCCAATATATTGAGAGGTTTGTTTTATATTCTCGTGCTTTATAATTGTACTTTCGGTAATCGTTCTCTGCGCTGTCGCCTTCTGTTCTTTTGATTCTTGAGTTATAACTTTCGTATTAGAAGTTGTAGTAGTTTTCGTTGGCTCATTTATAGTGAAACTACTCATCGTCACTACCGGAAGTTGACCTGTTGCTTGTACATTATTCACATTAGAGTTCTTGGAGGGTATATTTTCTGGTCGGGATCCCATTATAAATGGAGTATCAGAGGATGAAGGAGTATACTCCTTCTTTTCATTAAGAATCGATGTTTGTGTACTTTTAACATCGTTCTTTAATGGAAATATCTCCTTACTCTTGATCTTAGGTTTATCATCGTTAGTAGTCTTCTCAAATTGCTTCCCTATATTCTCATATTTACTCATTAATGATCCTTCTTCCGAGGCATAGGGAATCTCTATACCCAATACTTTCATCTCATGTGCATATATATCCTCAAATTTCATATTATTGTAATCTAGAGCACATCTAGCGTATAACATATTTAAATTATCATTAAATTCACGTAAAATATCAGTTTCTTTAATCATTCTCTTCTTTTCTTCATCCCACTCTCTCTCTTTCCTCAGGTGTTCTTGTGTTCTAACAGCATATTGCCCCAATCGAATATTCATCAGCACTATTTGTTGATGGCAAGTCGCCAATGATTCTTTATATTGTTTAAGCTCTTTAGTGTTTCCTTCTTTCTTTAATCTTTCAAGCGCTGAGTTCAAAGATACGGAAGCTTCTTCGGATTGCTTAATTTTTTCATCAAATGTTGCGCGATTAGTATCTATTGTACGTTTTGCCTCTTCTATTTCCGCCTGTAGCTTTTTATTCTTGCTTTTCTCTTTATTAAGGTCCTCTATTGCTAACTGATTAACCGTAGCGAGTTGTTGGTACTGGGTATTTATATTATTACGTTCAGTCTCAGCCTTTTTTTTATCTTTCTCCATTTGATCTCTCTCTCGTTCTGTATCGGTAACATTCTTATTTGCACTATCGCGCTCTCCAGTAACGCGAGTAAGATCATTCGTTAGATTCGCGACCTTTCTCTCTAATTCTATGCATTTATTATCCAGTTCACCGACTTTCCTGTTTTCAGTATTAAAGCGAGCATTTTCAAATGATACATTACTCTCCAGTGTTTTAATTTGTTGTTTAAGAGTATCAATCTCGTTATCTTTTAATTCAACTGCTGCAACATTACTTTCACCTATGCTTAAGAACTCATTGTTTTCTGTCTCTAAATCATTGATTGTTTTCTCCAACTGCGTGATTTTCGCCATCGCTTCATTATATTTCTGCGCTATATCGGAGGGATCCGTACTTGATGGTACTTGCTGCAATTTCTTTATCTCTTCTCTCGCTGTATTACGCTTTGTTTTCGCCTGCAATAATCGTTGCTCATATTGTTGTATTTCTCGTTTATGTTGCTCGTTCGCCTTTGTCATTGCTAATAACATCGCATTATACATCGAGTCAGTGTTTTGCACCTTTTCACTCAATACTTTTAGGTTCTCTATATGTTGCATTGCTTCCCTAGTCGCTGTATCCTTCAATGCAGTAATCTCATTCCTCAACCTTGTTACCTCATCACCTGCCGGTGGTGCCTTTAACGCTGCAGTCTCCAACGCAGTAATCTTATCATTCAACTTCTGCACATCCTCGTCAGTGTATGCCTTCAACGCTGCAGTCTCCAACGCAATCATCCTAGTCTTCATTTCCTTAATTTTCTTGCCCAGATTAGTGTTCTCCTCTCCTAATTGTTGTATCTTATTATCATCATCCGCTGACTCCGTTTTATATTTTTCTATTAATGCTTTCAGTGCTGGAACCTCCGAACTTCTCATAGCTATTTCCTCCATGTCTATAATCATTGCGCCTCTCACTATATCATCCTTCTCATCAATCGTTATTAATCTCAGGAATTTATCCATTTTTTCAACATCACTAACAGGTGCGGGGAGTATAGTAATTATAGGTGGCATAGTAGATGGGTCACTAACACCAGTAGTAGATCCAGGGGGCATAGTAGATGGGTCAGTAGTATCAGTAGTAGATCCAGGGGGCATAGTAGATGGGTCACTAACATCAGTAGTAGATCCAATAAGTCCACTATCAATAGTTATGTTAATATCAGTCATTGTTTGTTTGCTTTGTATCGTTAAATACGGGGGGTTTATGTTCTAGCGCCATTCCTTTCAATTATTTACAATCATCTATCCTTGGCTATTATATGTTCCTTTGAATAGACTATAATACTCTATATATCCCCTTATATACCCTTGCGAACCTCCTCATTATATACAACCTATGACCCTAAGCCTCAAAGGTCGTTTCTCATATATAACCAAGTATAATAAGCTAGTATTTGTATATATAGACCCTAACTCTAGGCTCAAGCTTGAGGCCCTCAGTACCCGAAGCAGCTATGATGAATACGATGCAATAACCTTGCGTACCCCCTTTGATAGGTCCGGTTTCACCATAAATATGCCCAAAGGTGCACCTATTGATGACACTATACAATCCCTAGTAGGCCTTGAATGTGAGGTGGAAGTTAAAGTTTCACGCTATAATTTTACATCTAAGCACCAACGTAATGCGGGGGAACGCATGTCCGGACTAACATTAACCCTCACGGATATCAAGCGCGTATAGTAGAGTCGATAACCATTGAATCCCACATCATTCCTCATAGTATCGTCTACAGCACATATATGGCCTATAGAGCTTTACAAATTGAATCTCGTAGTGACCACTATATACATATGTCAAATCAGTCATTATATGAGTATTATGACCCCACCTATGTACCCGAGCCCTTCGGACTACAAAACACAGGCACTATCTGCTGGTTCAACTCGCTATTGCAGATGTTATTAGGTCTACCATCACTGAATAGAGCAGTACTAGAATGCGAGGCCGAACTACATAATAACCCCTTTGCGGTCGAATATATAAAGCTTCTAAAGCAAGTGGTTGAAGGTTATCCCATAAAACATGCCCTTGATAGTGCCTCGTGCCGCATATTACAAGCTATGTTAAAACGTATGCGAGCTATGAAACCCGGTGTACACTTGGGCACGGGGCAAGAGTGTGTTGATGAAGGCCTTATCATCTTTATAGATTTATTAGGGTGCAACAGAGTAGAAAAGCTATTCAGCAATACATATGAGTTGTCTATCACGTGCACTGGATGCCATGAGACGATATCGAGTGTAAGGGATCGCGCACTACGCATACAGATGTTCACACCCTTGCGATTCAATACTGAGCAGTTATTCCAAGACTATATATGCGTCCACAACAGCGATGTTGATGCATATACATGCGGCAAGTGTGGCAAGGTAATGCGAACTATATATCGCGAGCCAGCAGCAGCCGCGCGTAATCAACCCACAGTGACCACTATAGGCGCCCCCATATCATCCACACTCACACGCGAGGAGCCGGTAGAAGTACTACAACGCCTTGAGCAGTTGAAAATGTTAAGGGAGATAGTGATCATCGTGTTTGATGAATTTAAAGAGAAAACTAATAGATGGTTCCCTCTTCAACTACAATTTCCATGCTCTCGTGGAGGGTATTTAACATACAAGTTGGTAGGCAAAATCAATCATATAGGTACTGCAGCCGGAGGACATTACTGGGCCAACTCATTAAGGGGCGGTAAGTGGTATAAGATCAATGATAATGCTGTATCTACTGGATGGCCCACGCCGGAGTATGGAGTGTTTATGATAGCGTATCACATGGTTGATGAATCCCACCCAAGGCCCATTGAGGTAATCACATCACCTATTTGAATATCTGGGTCAATATTATAACCCACAGACACTACTTCCCTAGTATATTTTTTGAGTATGTGAAGTATGTTAGCACTCATATACACTCCTTATGGTCAAGGGATACTGTCTCAAAGAAAAGAAGAAGGTAGAAATAGAGGGCCCAGAATATGCATTAAATGCTAAAAATCGCCCCGTGGTTAGGGGTAAATGCTCCTCATGTGGTGGGAAAGTCTACGCTATATTGGCCGCTGCTGATGTACCTGCGGACTTAAAGGCCAAGCTCGTTGGAAAGAAGGGCGGTGCATCACGACGATTCCGCAAGAGTAAGGCTTCAAGTAAGGGGTCTCGCAAGTCGCGAAGTAAGCGCTCCAAGCGAAAATAAATTAACACATAAGCGCGCATAATAACTCTCTTTTTTTAGCCCCATGGGGCACATATACACCACTCACTGACCACAAAAAATAAGAAGAATGATGTCTTGTATCCCCCCCACATGAGTCATTTACATACCGCTATTCGAGGCCAGTGGGTACTTCTGCAGTAAATATACAACGCCATACACGAATAGTATGACGATGCCGGTGTACAGTATACTCTTTGTCAAGAGTATCAATACAATGATAAGAACGATCATGAAGCCAACAGGTAGCATGGTTACAGTATGTATATAAGCATGCGAGATTAATGGCGCGAAGATGATATTAATACGTGCGTCACCACAATGCAGCAGATATATACACTCTAGTATATACACTATGATCTGCTGTGCCCTAACCATATCGGTAGTTATCGTAATCCTCATAGTAATGATTGCATTCCTCACACCTGTATTACTCGTTGTGTTTGGGGTGGTCGCCGTTGCTCATGTAGTGTCGGGCGGTGTTGATGTGCTCACAAGGGAAGCCGCACTGGCCCTTGAATATCCATATTGCAGACTATATATGAGTGAAAAACAACTAGATGAGGCCTTCACGCGCGTGCAAGAATACAAGCTCGAACTCGTTGAAACTGATTATAAAATCATCAATATGCCCGACTTGGAGCCCGCACAGTTATCATTCAGGCGACCATTGGCCCCCGACAACATAGAAATGACCCCTCGCGGAACATTAATTAAGCTCTCTCCCAATGATTATGCGACGATGAATTGGATGTCGGATTGGTTCAATGAACGCGCAAGATTATCATGTAAGCGCTATGATGAGCCCCTCAGCCCACTGGATTACTGGCGAGAACACAAGGTAGATATCATCGATGCACTCTCGCGGCGCCAGAGGCTGACATATGAAGGACTACATGATGCCGTATATCTTGACTGTATGGGGTGTAATAACTTCCGCCCTGGGCTCATGAGGGGCGTCATCAATATGTTGGGGGCAACCTCAGTGCTCGACCCCTCGGCCGGTTGGGGAGATCGTCTCATTGGTGCCATTGCCGCTGGTGTCCGCTATGTTGGAGTTGACCCCAACACTGCTGTACACGATGGTTATCACGCGATAATTGAGAGGTTTGCCGCGAGTAATCATGCGCAATATACAATGATAACCGCACCATTCCAGGACTGCGAGCTACCGGCTGGCATAACATATGATCTTGTATTTACGTCACCCCCTTACTGGGATCTCGAGGTCTATTCAGACGAGGAAACGCAATCTAGTAGTATGTTTAAGGATCTTGAGTCGTGGTTCGAGGGTTTTCTTATGGCCTCGTTACGTAAAGCATGGGAGGTACTTGACAAAGGCGGCCATATGGCCATAGTAATCAATAATATAAGAGGTAAACCCGACTTCGTGATGAGAATGGTCAGTAACGTTTCGCACTTTCCACATGCAGACTACTTGGGTGTACTCTCCTATGCAGAATATCGCCCACACAAGGGCCACGATGCGGCTAAGCAATCATACTCTTATAAATCTCCTCAACCGATATGGATGTGGTGTAAAAAAAGCCACGATGTACATGGTGCGCAACAACAATCACAGCAGAACACAGCCGAACGCACATTTAAGGGGCTGATTTCAAGTGATTATTGTGTCACACCCACGACCTTAGAGGCCTTTACAAACACACATAAAAGCATTATCGGGCCATTCAATACCGCCGAGGAGGCCATCACACAGTGGAATACGCACACAACTGATGATTCACTTGCGACACGCTGGTATGTTGTTGCTGCGAGTGAAGATGATACTATGCACGAGCTATCCGACTCTACATATCATGGCGTCATACACCGCAATGATGATGTGTATTCAGTGTGGAAGAAGAGCACCATTGATGTTAATCCGACCATTGTGATGAAGGATGTTATGGTCCCCGCCATAGCTACTCACGATCACGGTGAAACCCGCACATTCAAGGTGGTGAGAGATGACCTGCTACCCGGTGGCACTAAACAGCGTGGTGTGGGCGTAATTAATGGCATTGAGGCTCATGAAATCGTGTATGCAGGGCCGTGGAATGGGTATGCGCAAGTAGCTCTAGCTATCGCAGGTAAACTATATCGTAAGAAAGTAACCCTATTCATGACCCGCGATGACTATAAAACCAACGTGCGGGCCAAGATGTACGGGGCGCAGTTCATAGTAATTCCGGGGGCCACACTCAAGCAATTGCAGGAAGCATCTCGCTTATATGTGCAAGAAGACACGCATGGGCGGCACCTAATGGAGTTCGGATTCGACTCCGCCGCGTTCAGAAGGGAATTAAAGACACGCATACTTGAGGCCTTTGCTGGCGACTCACTCGTCGACCCAAGTGAATATACAGGAACAGTATGGATTACTGCTGGCTCAGGTACACTATTGAATGTACTCTATGATGTGTTTCCCAAGGCACAGTTTGCAGGTGTGCAGGTGGGCAAGACAATATGGCCCGATCAAACAGACACCTCGCGGACCACAATATATAAAGCTGATGAGGGGTTCTACGATGAAGCAAAGACCATGCCGCCATATCCAGCCGCCGACCGATATGATGCTAAACTATGGAGCATAGTCCTCAACCACGGAGCTGACCAGGATATCATCTGGAACGTAGCCGGATAGGCCTCACTTAAGCCCTCAATATTATTGTATGCGTGTGAATATGTCGAGGTAGGTATACAGATATCCGCTCAGATATGAACCTAACGGAAGCTATACTGGTAGTTGTAATTATTATCCTTATCGTTACTGTTGTAATGAAAGGCAAGCAGGTGGAGAGTGGCCCCGGCGTTGTTCGTGAGTGGGATTGCGTCGATAAGGCGAATGGTGGAACAACAAGTGTTAAACTGGCTTACTCCGGTGCGGGACCCCATTCGAGCGGTTGCAAGTGCCCCAAGTGTTCCAGTCCCGAACTGGCATCCTCTAAGGAAAACTGTGAGTTCTTCACGTCAGGATGCGGTGAGGATGCTAAACTCGCCCTACACAACATGTGCGGTGATGAGGCTGAGTTCGCATATGCTAAGAATGATTTCGGTGCACCAGGCCTATCTTACAAGGATTATGTTACGTCAATGGCGGTCGACAACCAGGTCATTGCCAATCACAGTCAGTTCGTTACTGATAGATTAGGTAACGTCAATCAAAATATATTGGGCACAACACGTAACCTCGGCGATTGTGAATTCCAGATGCAGCCATGGGTAGGATTACGCAGACCTGAGGCAGTACCTGTATGCAATCCTACACAGGTCCCCGATCTGGATTACGATTGGTTCGCCCAAAAGCCCAAGTTTACATGGTCGAGCTCATAATCGGGCCTTTCACTACCATAAAAAAGAATTGCAGTGGTGTCGTGCGTGGTATCTCACTACACCCATCACTGAAACTCGTAATCTGGTAATACCGCAGCGTTCCGTGATTCCACTTGAGCAGCCCTTGCGATGTTTACCGTAGGTTGGACCGCAGTTACCCCCGCAATTTTATTGCATGCATCCATTATAGCGCGTTGTATCGCTAAAGTATCGGTTTTCAGGCGATACACTGAGCCCAGCTGCGAAATCGTTGAATAAACCTGCCTTATAGTCTCTATATCACTCGCTGCAAATGCATTCAACCTCTCCATGTCCGCGTCATCAATAATGATATCATCTATAGTTTTGCTAGTCCTGGCGTCTTCAATGATAGTAATAACATTCATTTCATGGGTCGCAATAATATTACTCATCTTGCCAGCCAGCTGATACATCGTGTCCTTAATGCATGCCATGCGGTGATCACACCACTCCACGCGTACCCTCGCTATTGACGTGCTACGGGCCCCATTGAAGACCTTTTGAACATCAAATATGCTCAAACCAGCAACAGTAGTTGCATATTTAACGAACTCGGGGCCAATGCTTGGATTACCCTTATACATACCCTCGGCCAGCATTACAAACTGATCTACGATGAGTCTATTCCTATCTATGAGGCCTGCATTACTATCTTTTTTGGCCCGTTTAGCCTTATTACTGTGTATAATGCCCGCAGATGCGGCCTCTTCATCGGCCTTATCATTGCAATGCACATTGATCTCATGTAAGATCCGACCCACTGGACCATACCTAGCCGCGATATCGTTGAGTATCTGTTTATTGGCCCGGTGGTATATCTTGCGATGATTGCGGCCTACTTGCGTAATGGCTGTTTTATTATACCCAGTTATCGTGTCGCAAATGGCTTCCAAGTACTTACTTGCCGCCGCAACACAGTGTTTATCCATTGATTTGTAACCTTCTTTATCTTCAGTATTATACATACCAGTGGGCGGCTGGAATCTCTCATGGTAACATATCATGCGCGCAAACACACCTATAATTGAGTTCTTCATGTAGTAATCCAGATCTATTTCCATGGGCTCATCAGTCAACAATGATGCCAAATATACACGAACATACTCCATCTGATCCCCCTTTTTGATATCTATGCGAGAGCCAGTCAACGTATATTTGATGGGCTTCTTGACAAGTATGTACTCAAACTTATCGCCTGCATCAGGCGGTGAGAACAGCGCCACAAGCATTGGATCATCCTTGAATAGTATACACATATCCTTCATGCGTTTGACAAACGTGAGTACTGGGACGTTCTTCTTGGTGGGCTTATAACGCGCACTCTGAGTGAAGAGCTTGACATCATGCTTTATAGTGTAGAATTTACGTATCTGATGCTCGGCTAGATCGATGAGATCATACCAATTCGCCGGGCTCAGTGATGTGCGTATAAACTCATATCCAAGCTGCCGCGATATAGGGGCCTGTCCCTGTTTAATGATATCAATACCCCTTATCATTAGCTCTTTAGAATCGAAGTCAACAATAGCAACATGTGGCTTGAGGTAGTACTTCTTTTTACCACACAGTACTGTAGGATAGCCCACTTCCTCGTATGCAACGTTGAGAAATGTAGTACCATTGTTGATTCTGAGCATATCGCTGACCTGCTCACGTAACGTATTAATTGCGTGCATTGATATAGTAACCTGCTCGGTCCACCACTTGCGACGTATATCTACCTTTCGGGCCATATATGTTGCTTCATCGTCCAACATTTCTGCGTCCAATGCCCTTAAGGCCTCTTCATAGGCCGTGTCGCAGGCCCTAAACATATCATCGGGGCACGATATATACACGCTATCAGTGTCTCCATAGTGCACTATATATCCTTGTGATTGTACATATGCTGCGACTCGTTTAATATTCTCTTGGCCCATAGTAGTAATACCTGCGGCCACGAACAGTGAATACACTGAGGATTTACCATTGCCGGCCATACCATAGATCGTATTGGTACAGACCTTAACGGCTCTTGATTTTGATTCCACTCGTTCACGGTCAAACGCCACATCATTGTAGTGAACTACTACATCAACACCATCCTGCTTGATAATTGTTGAATCAACCTTATCCTTCGTCATTTGCTCCTTGAGTTTACTCAAGAATACACTTCGGGCCTTGATAGGGACTCTTCTATCGAATAATTTCTTCACAACGCGCGCGAATACGCCCATTCGTTCACCTGGTAATGCATTACGCCCTCTCGAGGGGATCAGTTTGGTGGTTCGTTTTGGTGTTGAACTACAGCCAGCATCACGCAACTGCTGGATCATCAGTAACTGCTCGAGGCTCGGCCCTATCGCTGAGGTATACTCAATAGCAGTAACATTACCTCCAACAGTGTATTCATCTATCACTTGTTTGTTGTATTCAATCACTACTTGCGTGTCTTTCTTGGGGTTATGTATGCCATTATGTCGCACTACCCAGCCCTCACCTATTAGTTGTTGATTGCCTGCCTTGCCCTTTTCTTCGCCGCGCTCATATGCAAAAGGGGCTATGTGATGCACTGAGTAGCCCTCAGCCATCAGTGCAAGGGCCATTTCTTTACCACCAAGTATAATCATATCAGGGCTGAAGTTATAGGTCATCATGAGTGATGGATATAGTGAATTGAAGTCAAGGCCTGTAATTGGCCTACATCTTACCCGGACTCGGCGAGTAGTTCCGTCTGGGTCTTGTATAGTAACTTCTATAAAGCCATCACTGTGAAGTCCTCGATTGGGGGCAAACACCCACCCTCCAGGATAGTGATCCTTCTCATCATCATGCTTATCGAGTCGGGCATTAGAGAACGCAATGTCCATCTTGGCGCACTCGGCCCCGATTAGATTACATACCTTGCGGCCATCTGCATGCCAGAACGAGTCGAACAGTGAGACATATGTCATAGTAGATAGTTCCCTCTTGTCGGGCATGATCATGCGTTTTACGTACAATTGTTGCGGCCTAACGCAATCTATAACGCAGTAGTAACCTACATCCGCCATATCGCGCCTTGATCGTGGTAGCTTGCCGCAATAGCAACACAGGTCATCATGAAGTTCATCGCCATATTCATGCGTTGGTAGCATCTTGCAGTCTATCTCACGCACAATCTCGCGGCACATCGCACATCCATCACGCATAGTGCAGTGACAGGCGACAACAGGGGCCGCGGCGAAAGCTCGAGCACGCTCATAGATCTTGAACATCCTCTTATAAGGCATATCCTCCTTCGACTCAAGGCCATTCTCACCCAGGAAGAAATTCAAGGATGCCCCTTTACCGATCTCCGCGCGAGGATACATCTTGAGAAACACAGGCAATACATCAGTATCGAGTATACCTGGGAAGTCCGCCACACATGCAACATAGTGATTGGTTTCTGCATCTATCTTCACTTCTTTGGACTGGAAACAGTAACTTTTGACCTTCCTTTCAGTTTCATTATATGTTGGGAGACTCGATATCGATGCCTTTAAGCGAGTGAGTAGGCCATTACGTTCGAGCTTCACGCGATATAAGGGCCAATCAAAATTGCCCCCATTGAAAGCACCAAGTACGTCCGGTGCCATACGACGCATGATCTCCATGTGTGCACAGAGTACATCGACCTCACTGGCGCATACCACTGTAATGGCAGTACCGGGTCGTGCAATGGTATCTTGATTACAAACGCAGTAGGTGACCATTGGTGTGCTCGAGTGTTGCTCAAAGTAAGCACTACATATCATAAATATAGTAAAGTCTTGATCATCCGGTGTAGGTACAAGACCATTCTGTACGTCTCTGTGAGTCTCTATATCCCACATACATACCATTGTTGGGTCACGGTCAATTACATGTTTAAGGCCACTTCCAGGTCTCATGTATGTAGCCCGTCGATCTTTACTGAGTTTCTTGAAATCCGCTACATGCACCTTGAGGGCGTATGCGCAGTTGGTCGTTACAGTGGCCGCTGAGAGCACTTCATAACGCTCAATCCTGTTCCAGTCAGCAGTCGCAAACCTATATTCACGTGCAACCTTGGGGAAGTAATAACTACCCCTACCAGTGTCATCAGCTGCGGTCTCCCATACGCTCTTACCGGCTGCAGCATGATCTTTATTGATGTTTCTGATGTAATCGAGGGCGCATTTACGATCCGCCAGTGTGCGGAATGTAACCCTCTTGAATGGGCTTTTGGTCTTTTGAAACCCATGTAATCTGTACATAAACACATCTGTTATGCCCCTGAAGGAGATATTATTATGTATAAACTGTTCACGTAGCACGGACTCAAACGCCCCCGAGTTCATATCGTCGGGTACACGTATGTCAGTGTGTACTTCCACACCATCAAGCACGATACACGTCTTGCTGCCACATGGAGTCACCCCAAACAGATATATATAATGCGCATGATTACGCCCAAAGTACGGGCTTTCGTGCACAGATGTCGGCATGAATAATATGGGCCCGCGCTTCGATATTTGTGTGCGTATAGCTGATCGCATGGTGCCGTTCAAGAAGTCACTGCGTTGTGGTAATACAGATATATCAGAGTACTTGACCCTAGTAGGTATCCCATTACGCACATGATCCATAAGGTGATGTACTGTTATATTGCTATCAAATCGGCATTCAGCATCATTACAGCTCATCGTTATATGTGTTGTCATTGATGTTAAAGAGGTTCAATTAGAATAATAGCCCTGTGCTCAGCTTCAATTTTAAGGGCTTGTTTGAGGCCTTGAGATGGACGTGGTGCCTCGCTTTTTGAGTCAATTAATTACAAGTGATGGCCTTTATGTTGCGCAGAGTATATCAATAAGATGAATAAGCTAGCCATAGCGGCCATTATAGTGATCATAATAATAATCATTGTGGTAATAGTAGCGCTTATGCAGACACCTGCACTACCAGCCGGCGTATCCGAGGGCGATAACATCACGTGTGAGGGTAGAGGTAAGTTTTATAAGGTACAGAATGGTAAAAAGAGGTGGTATAGCTTTGATGCGTATAATAAAGCTGGGACACCTACTCTTAAGTTCGTCACATGCACAGTCCTCGATAGTATTCCCACCGGGGAAGATATGTAAATCCACCAAGGGCCCACAACTAAACACATCAATGTGGCGTTGCGTACCTCTTTTTTTTTGCCCCCCACTACTCACTGCAATCATACTCAATCATACTCATATATACTCATGTTTACTGCTGTTGACCCTCGACTCGCCGACATAACATACACATCACACCCCCATGATAGTGGCCCATACCTCACTCGTATAGGTCCACTCAATGGCAAAAAATAATATAATTAAGGGTTAGTATGCCCCCCATTTATTTGTTACATCATACCCATAACTGCGGCACCGCACTATCAAGAAGTGGGTTCCAGTTGATAGTCAAACCACAGAAATCAGTGGGGTACTTTGAGTAATCTATAGGTACGTATATGCCCGCGAGTTGGGCCTCATGCAGTAGCCATTTGAAGCACGCCCAGAAGTCTTGACCGTGCCCCCATCCGCGATAATTAGCTATGTGGGCCATCTCATGCAACATCGTGAACAACAACGTACCCTCGTCGACAAGATGGGTTGGGTCATCTTTATTGCGTAAACATATATACATGGCCTTACCTTTATCCAGTGTATAGGATGTATCCTTAGTGTATCTAGGGTCATTCTCATAAAACACATCGGGATTATAGTTATCCAGTAGGTAGTCCGCCATGCCATAAAGGTCACCGGGGGCCTGCATTATGGCCTTATGTTCGCTTGCATGGGCTGCCTGCAGGTCGTCAGTCTCATCAATATGGTACTTATGTTTAAGGCCGCGCAGGAAGGATATCAATGTGCGGTTCGTGCGATCGAGCAGTTCTGCGGCTGCATTTTTGTTATCGAACCCTCCGGCCATGTGATACCTGCGAATACCCCCTACTGGTTGCACTTGTGTATGTCTGCGGGCGCCCGCAGACAACCATATAATCACTAATAATACTATAATCAATGCCCCTACCACTATCATCGAAGAGTATACTACAACGCAATATAATCGGACGTAGAAGGCATATTAACTCACCCACAAGGTACAGTGGCAGCCCTATGTTGAGTGGTGAAACATGTATATATCTATGTCGCGACCCCTCAGTTTCACTCAAAATTGAATTTTAAGGGCCTATATAGCACAATAAATGGATACATTCAGCATTATTACTGGGCATGATAGCCGCAAGTTCGACCTTTCTATATACGTCCTCGATCTCATTCATAAGACTAGTATGGGTACTACACTTGCTATGTATTTCACTTGTAAACCACTATATAAAATATGGGTCACCACTGGGCCAGTCTCGATTATCCGAACCATGATGACAAGGCATGCCGCCGAGTACTACTCGCATTCACCTTCATATCAGCCCTTACAATGGGGGATTGCACATGGGTCACCAACAATATATTCACGTCTTGCGATAGATTCCGGAGTGGGAACCTACTACTCACTATGCGGGTTACCTTCATGCAAAACCCTATACTGCGATGTATTCTCGGCACGATTACGATGCTTATACACTGGGCCCGGTATCACTTCATACGAGTCTGTGTTATTCAGGCACGATATCATTAATGACATAGAATACAGTCTGCACTTTATAGATATAAAAGACACAGAAACTGCTATAAAGTACACATATAATTGCGACCTGATACCGAGGACGTACTTTCACCTCATAATCAAGGTTACTGCCGGGCCTCGCGATAATCGCATAACATATGAGGGCCGCTTAGAGATATATGATGCTATTGTATTATCCACTATAGATAATACATGGTTCAAGTACTGTCCTTATCACGAGACTAGAATATTTCATAGTGATCAGGCTGATATCATAGGATATAACCTGTGCAATATTATACGTTATATGCGTAGTGCCGATATTGATTCCGCCGCGTACATGAGCAGCGCATTTAAGGCCACCTTCATGGACCGTTACTGAGTTTTTTGCCCTTCGCAAGACATCATCGGGGAGAGAATAGGTCTTCAGTCAACCAAAGATATAATTGAAAGGCCGGCCTATAGTTATATATAATGTCTACATGTATACTGCGTCCAGAGGTCTTTCCACCGGAGATCGTCATGTACAGTCCACAATGGCCAGCCTCAAATGTCGATCTTCATCGCACGTGTAAATGGCTATATATGCTGTGGTTTACGCATTTCCGCGAGAGAACGCTTGAGGAGTTGTTATCGCGCCATATAGCAGCCCATTACTTCACAAATCAACACAGATTGAGCATGTATTTGACAGCATCGTCAGTCCAGTGGGGCACCATGTGTTTATATTCTACTCGGCAGGTGGATATACAAGAAGCCTACACCTTATGTGGGCGCCGACACGGAAACGATGGGTGCCGTGTCTTATACTGCAAAGCCTATAGTATGATCGTGGATAATAGCATTAGGCATGGTAATCATAACATAATACTATGCAAAAAAGATGTCATTAGGGGCGTTGAATATCGGCTTTCAATCTCAAACACCGACCCTAATCTCGCTCTGTTACAACTCAATGATTGCTCATTATTACGATATCGGGACAATACTTTCTACACGATAAGTGTGCTTGTTGACC
>JACCDQ010917533.1_pt1 | contig 32356 bp, 63 predicted proteins | sample 7446031 | NCBI WGS metagenome assembly JACCDQ01 (sample SAMN15323442, study PRJNA562643) | freshwater metagenome | isolation source: river surface water | place: USA:Blue River Watershed | collected 2017-08-17 | reverse complement strand
TTTTTGATTTAACATAATATTCCATTACAACTATATCCTTTTTTATTTGGATTATAAAACAACTTTTCTTATATATAACTTAATGTTCATTTATTGAAACAAAATTTAAAAGGATAAAATATGCCATGTTATGATAGTAGAGATAGTAGAGACTATCCAAAAACAGTTGTTGTTAAAGACACTAACTTAGAAAAAGAAAATGAAAGATTAAAAGCTAGGATTGCTGAATTAGAAAAAGAAGCTTTAATCAAAGAAGTTGCTGTTTGTGCAATTATGTCAAATGTTGTTAAATTTTTAAATAAATTTGATTTATTAGGAAAATATAATACTTTTGAAAAGATTGAAAAAATTAAACCAACTTTAGTTAAATATCATTCTGCTCATAGAGAAGAAGATAAAGTTTTCTATATTTCATTTTTAACTAAGTTATTAGATATTGAAACAGATCCTAAAACTAAGAAAAAAATTGAAAAAGAAATTAAAAAAGCTTCAAAAATCAATTCAGCTAGTTTAAAATCATTAACTAACAGAAAAGTTTTTTCAAGTGAGTTTTTAGAAGCTGCTAAACCAAAATCAGTAAAAAAAATTGTAAAGGATAAAAAATGTTAAGAAACGGTGACAATATAGTTCAATTTAAATGGGAAGAAGGTTCTGTTGTTCATAAAAGAGGATTAAGATTTAAAGATTATGCTAGTTTTTATTGCTTATATCTACATACTTTAGGTAACATTAGAGGTGATTTTATTGTTGACGAAGACGACTTCCTTAAAATTAAATGGGAAGACGGAGAAGAAGACGCTTTTCTAAATCAATCTTATGTTGATAAAATAGGTAATTTAAAATTAATACCTATTTTAAATGACGAATTTAAAGATATTCTTGAAAAAATAGACGATATTGTTTTTTTACAGAACAGTAAAAATGAATTGTTTAGAGAACATTTAGAAAATTTAAAAAGTTCTCTTGAAATTTTACATAATATAGCTTCACATAGCTAGAAAGGATTTATTATGGCTAAAGATATAATTGAGGAATTTATGAAAAACCAAGCAGCTATTAGAGAAATGCAGGAAATTATAATTGATTTAAAAAATAAAAGTAATGAATTAATTAAAAGATTGAATCCTGTTAAAGTAGATCAAGCTGTTGAAATTATTAATTCTAAAGATTTAAATGTTGTTGCTAGTAAATTAAATAGTTTTTGTATTTACATTACAAGCGATAAAAAACTTACAAAAGATATTATTTCAGAAATATTTTATTTGATTCCAAATTATTCATTTTCATTTGAAACTGATAAAAAAAATCAAATAGTTGGTATTTATTATAAAGATATGGATAGTATTGATAGTATGTATGAATTTATAAATAGTAATTTTTAAATAAGTAGGGTAATACCTACTTATTCTTATAGAATATTTTTATTAATAAAAACAAAATAATCTTATTCATGTAATATCCCTTCTTTTATTAATTTATCAACACCTTTTTCTTTAATCAATTTCTTTAATTGATTACTTTTTTCTTTGCATTCATTGTAATTAGGCGTTCCATAATTTGTTTCACAAAACTCTGTTGTTGATAAATCTTTTGCTTCTCCATTATCATAATATCCTTGTATATGACCAAATGAATCATAATAAGGAAAAGGTTTATTATCATAAGCTTCAGGTTTTAATTCATAATCCTTTAATGTACCTCTTTCACTTACTGTATAATCTGCATATCTTTCTATAAATCTATGTGGCTGATAAATTACATTATATACTCCACCACTAAATTTACTTTGTATTTTTGCATAAGCTAATTTTCTTTCGTCTGTATTAAATAATGAATCTAAATAATCCTTTTCTTCTTGTCTTGAATCTGAATTATTTATATTTCTATCGCTTTCGTAATAATATTCCAAGTCATAAGCTTTATCTAAAAGATTTTTTACGTGAGGATATTGATCAGGAGACTCCATAGCTAGAAAATAAGTTCTAGCTTCTTGTAATTTAGCACCTTTCAATCCAGGAGACCATTTAGGATTCATTACAATTTTTCTTTCTATATCGTCTCTAACTTTATTGTTATTTACGTCAATACCAAGAAGAGTAGAATTATTTAATTTTTGATCAGGTTCAGGTGGAAGCCAATAGTCATAGGCTTTTGTATATTCAATCCCATTAACTATTTTTGTATCTTCATTTTTCACATTTACTTTTCTTGTATTAATTTGAACACCTGGTTGTCCTGAAAAAATAACTCCTTTTGGTTCAAATTTTTCTTCTGTATCAACATTTTCAGAAGCTACATTTTCAATGGAAAAAGTATTTAATTTAAAAGAAATAGCTGTAAACACAGCTAGTATTGAAATAGCAGAAATACTTAAAATTTTTTTATTCATATTAGAATCCTTTTTATTTTAATTCTAATATAAATATACTTAATTTTTAATAAATTAATTTACGTCATAACCTTTTATTATTCCTTGTTCTATTAATTCGTCTATACTATATCGTTTTTTTAATTCAATTCTTTTTTTTATAATTGTATCACATTCATTCATGTCTGAAGCTTCAAAATTTATTTTACAGAATTCTTCAGTAGTTAAATCAGTTGATATACCATTATTCAAATAACCTTGTATATTTCCTGATTCACTATAATATGGGTATGGTTTATCTATAAATGCGTCTTCTTTTAATTTATAATCTTTTAGTGTACCTCTTTCACTTACAGTATAATCTGCATATCTTTCTACAAATCTATGTGGTTGATAAATTATATTATAAACTCCTCCACTAAACTGACTTTGAATTTTTCCATAAATTAATTTCCTTTCTTCTGTATTAAACATATCTTTAAAAAATTGTTCTTCTAATTTTCTGTTATATGTATTATTAGAATAATGACCTTGTAAATCATAAGACTTATTTAATAAATTTGCAACATTTAATTTTTTTTCAGGATTCTCCATATACAAGAAATAAGCTCTAGCTTCTTGTAATCTTGCACCTTTAGAACCAGCACTTAAATTAGGATTAATGACAATTTTTCGTTCAATATCGTCTCTAACTTTATTATTATTTACGTCAATACCAGCTAAAGTGGAATTATTTAATTCTGAGTCAGGTTCAGGAGGTAACCAATAATCAAAAGCTTTCGTATATTCAATACCATTTTCAATTTTAGTTTCTTCTGTTTTTAAATTTACTTTTTTTGTACTACTATGAACTCCAGCTCCTGGTTCTCCTTTAAAAATTAAACCTTTTTCTTCATAATTTCCGTCTTCAATTTCCAATAAGTCAGCCTGTAATATATTTAATATTAATATAGCAGCTAAAGAAAAAGTTTTTTTGAAATTTTGTATATACATGTTAAGCTCCTTTTTATTCTAATTATATTATGATTTTTTATATATAACTTATAATCAATTTATTGATAATTTGCAAGCAAAGGATTAAAAATGGAAAATTTTGTAGATTATGATTCTTATATGAATATAGATAAAAGTGGTATTGATTACAATATACCTTCTATTCAAAAAAGAAATTTTTCAACAAAACAAAGACAAAATAAATTTGTTAGAAATAAACAATTTAAAATTAAAGATAAAAAAATCTTATTTATTAAAAGTGGTGTACATACACTATATATGCCTTACTATAATATTCCTAAAGCAGTTGATAACTTATCTATTTGTATTAATAAACATGTTATTGATCTAAAACAATTAGTTGTTAATATCCAACCTAGATTCTATTCAGACGAACAAGTTAACTTTAACTTATCTGATAAAATTTCTTTAAGCTGTAATAAATATGATTATTTATTTGTACATAATAAAGATCTATTCTTCTATGGTAAAAGAGTTTTAGAAACTATTTCTGGTAAGCATTTTTGTAATGATATTTTTATTGGTTGTTATTACGATTTTAAATTCAGAAAAAATGGAAAACAATTTTTATCTGAAAAAGCTTTTTTCAAATATGCTCATAAAACTTTAACTCCTCAAGGTGATAAATATTATTATGCATTCGGTGAAGAAACTTTTGTTGAAGAAATGTTATTCGAAGATTTTGAAAAAGAATTATGTGATAAACATTACGAAGCAGATTATTTTGATTTTTCTCCTAGAGAAGAACCTGATAATTACTGGGAAACTATAATAGATTATTCTTATGGTTGTGCTTATGATATAACATATCATTTACCACTTGGTGTTAATGAAAGAAAAAGAGTTTTGGAAAAAAACCTTACTTTTATTAAAGAATCAGATTATGAAGATTATGATTGGTTATAAAAGGATCAAAAATGGAATTATTATTAAAAGGTGTTAAATGGACAAATGAACTTTGTCTTACACATAATTTACCAGAAACAGTTAAAATAACTGTTGACGAAGAATGTTTAGAAAGTGCTATGAATAATGGTTATTTATTATCTTTCTTAAAACAAGAGGTGAGTGAATCATTTGTATTTACTCCAATTGAAATTGCTACTTATAGAATATTAAAAGGAATACATAATGGCTGAAATGAAAGATTTTTTAGGAAAAGATTTGCATATAGGTGATAAAGTAATTTTCATATATGATAAATTTAAAGTTAACGAACTAAAAGAAGGTGTTGTTATTGGCTTAAATATTAGACAAGCTAAGTATGATATGATCAAAGTTCAGTGGATTAATCCAAACAATATTTTGGTTGATTCAAATGTTACCTTAAAGAAGGTTTATAAACTATAACAAGGTTCAATCCTTGTTATAGAAATTTTTAATTTCTCTCATAATTGGAATCAATATTTTGTATATAGGAAAGTCATTTTTTTCTCCATTTAAATACATATCTACATTATCAAAAGAATCTGTTTTATTATTGTAAACAACTTCAATTTTTTCTTCTGTAATTCCATAAGTTAATACAGCTCTATCACTAAATGGATATAATAAATCATTATCGTAAGAACCATTAATCTCTGTAATAAACTCAACACTATTTCCAAAGTAACTTATTAAAGATTTAAATTCGTCTTCAGTAATTTCCATTGAAAATGCTTTACCTGGTCTTAATTCAATAGAATTTTCTTCAGGCTTATAATGATTTATTGATATTTCATATATATTCCATTCACCATAATCATTAAAATTTGGTGTTCCCATACTAATTGATACTAGTAAACCATTCATTTCATAATACACAGAACCATTAAAAGTTCCTAAATTCTCATGTAGTTTTGTTAAAATCATAAGTTATCCTTCCAATCTTTAAATTCACCAATTGTTTTTGTAAAATCTTTAATCCAAGATTCATATTTTTCAATATCTTTTACGAAATCTTTCATTAAACTATTTTCTGTTGAATATAATTTTAAATCAGGTTTATAAGATATTGTAACACTAGTCTCTTTTTTACCTAAAACATTAGGGTTTCTTTTTGAATATTCTTTTACATATAAATGTAATAAATCAACAGCTCTATCTAAAGCTTTATCATAAGGCATTAATTTAGATTGTACAGCTAAACCTTGTTCAAAAGTTCTAAGACCACCTATAAATACTCTTCCTCTAAAAATTTCTTTTTTTCTAGCACCACTTGATTTGAAATTCAAAAACTCTGTTTTATCAAATTCTAATATGTATCCATAACACTCCATACCAGATTCGTCACCTTCTTTATATTTTACATACAACTTTTTCTTTAACTCTTTTAAGTTATATTCCATTTGTTTATCCTTTTCTTTAAATTTATTTAAAATCTGTTATAATAGTTTATTATATTAAAAAACAAATAAATGGAGGCTTAAATATATGAGTGATAAAAGTATTTCATTAAGTATTTCAGGTGGTGGATTAAGATCGTTAGCTAGTCTTGGTGTTACAGCATATTTACAAGAACAAAAATTTAAAATAGAAATGATTTCTGGAACAAGTGGTGGTGCTTTAGTTGCTTTATTAATAGCTCATGGTTTAACACAAGAAGAAATAAAAAACTTCTATTTATCAATTAAAAAATCTGATATTTTTAGACCAACTTTCTTTTCTTTGTGTTCGTTACATAAATTAGAGTTAAAGCTGCATAATTTATTAAAAGAAAAAACTTTGATTATGCCTTATGTTGTTTGTATTACTAATTTAAAAACAGGTGAACCAGAATATATATATTCGACTGACTGTACAAAAGAACAAATTATTAAAGCAACTATTGCGTCTTGTTCTTTGTTACCATTTTTCAAACCAGTTAAAATTAATAATGAATATTATATTGACGGTGGTTATTCTGATAATTTACCAAATCATGTTTTTAAATATGAACAAAGCAAAGGAATAAAAAATATTTCAGTTAATGTTAATAATGTATCTGATACATTATCTTTTAGTCCTTTGAAATTAATAAAAAGAGTTTTGTTAATTGTAATGAATAGTAATGTTAGACAAGCTAAAGAACATGCTAATATTTTTATAAATGTTAACACATTACATGATATGAACTTATTTGATTTCGCTAAATTTGACTTTGCTTTTGAACAAGGTTATCTAGCGGCTGCTGAAAAAATTAATATTTAAATATTTTAAATTCTTGACTTGGTTTTTGATTGTTTTCAAGAACCAACTTAATTAAAGCATAGTGTTTTAATTCATTAAATTGCTTTCTAGTTACTCCAGATAGTTCATAAGTAAATTTTTCAGAAGCAAAAAATTCCAATGTTTTTTTAGGTATTATTCCTATAGGCATACTTAAATATTCTTGACCATAAGCATTTTCTTTTTTACTTACTTTATTTAATTCTTTTAAAATAATCTTTAAAGCTTTTTCATTATAATCAACATTATGTTTTGTTACATATAGATAAATGCCTATAAGGGCACCTAGCATTAAAGATAATGATACAACATAATTATCAGGTTTAAATAAGATTAAAGCGTATATAAAAGCTATTACAGCTAAAAAACAATGATTTGTATATTTAAAACTTAAATCAATTTTTTTAGAAGTCATTAGTTCTGTTAGATTTAATAAATTACTATATTTAAAATCATTAGTTTTCTTTTCTTTCAAGGAAAATTTAAATATAAAATAATAAACACTTGTAATTATAAATAATTTTAAAAATAAAAAAGCTGCAAAGTTAAATGCTGTTTCATGTGATAATGCAAAGATAATAACATTATCGTCTGGTTTAAAAGCTGAAGTTTTACTAAAAACTGTTGAACAGATAATAAATGTATAAAATAAGTTTAAAAACAATAAAAAAACATACATGATTAAGATCCTTATTAAAAAAAATTTAAAATATTATATTCTAAAAGGATTGATTAATCCTCCCGAAGGAAGATTAATTTTGATCTAAATACCAAATATGTTTACCAATTTCATTTTCAGTATCAATAAATGGATATAAATCATATAAATTTTTAGAATCTTCAAATTCTTTTAAGAATCTTTCTGCTGAAACCATTATATCTTCTGTATGACCTTTAAAATATTGTGTATTTTCAAAATCTGGTTTTACAATTCTACAAGCTTCTTTAAATTGATTATAAACTTCAGAAATAATTTCTTTATCTAAATATTTTTTAATCATTCTTGAATAACCAATTGAGACTAATGATTGAACAGATTCTGATAATCTAGGTATAAAGAAGTATTCTCCAGTACCTATACAATTAGCATATTCTTTATCATTATTGCATAAATAAGAGCCAATATGTTGTGTCATTTTTGCACCAAAGTAATTTGAATTACATAATTTCATAAGAATTGTATATTTCAAACTTTTTCTCAAATCGTTTTGTCCTTTCTTTTTTAAAAAATCTGATTCGTCTTTAAAGCCGTTAACTTTTTCTAAATTTTTAACGATTCTATTGTAATCAGCTCTTTTTAAACCATATCCACCAATAAAACGTCCATTAACTGAATTATTGAAAATTAAGTCTCTTAATTCCATACTATGTTCCATTTCTTTTGCTACAAAGATTCCATAAAAAGCTAAGTTTCCCATTAAAATAGTATTACTTGCTCCATTATAAGTCATTACTTGTGACATTTGCATTTGTTATCCTTTATTTTCTTTTAAAATTTATCAATAAATTGATTATATGTTATAAGTTATTAATTTTAACTTCTACAAGAAGTATATATCCGAAGATATATACGACAGACTATTAATAGTCTTTTACTTTAAATACAGGCTTATCTTTAAATCCAAAAGAAAATACCATATCAAACAACTCAGTTTGTTTTGAAGCTCTACTTGATACATTGAATTTAATCCAATTTCTCAGTTCTTCTTCATTATTTTGAGCTCTCAATACCATTTCTTGTGCGTCTTCTAATTTGTATGTATCATTATCTCTTGATAAGTACATATAAGGGAATATTTCTGACATACCTTTTTTAGTTTTAAATCTAACTCCAATACAAATGTTTATATCAAAATCTGTTTTTGACGCCTGCATTTGCTTTAATGTAGGAAATGTGTTTTTAATATCCATTTCAACTAAATCTCTACCAAAAATCTCATTTATTGTTGTATTCATTTTATAGCCTTTCTTTGTAAAATTTAATTACTCAATATAATTGAATATTAAGTTATACTTTGTTAAAATAAAAATAAAAAAGGTTATCACATGCAAGAAAAAATTAAAAACGCTTTAATAAATTTAAATATTTCTATTATTGAAAATATAGAAGAAATATCAGGAAGAGATTATGTTCCTTTACAATTTATTCTTGAAGAAAAAGATACTTTAAAAGCTTTAGATCCAACTAATAAATTAGTTGAGCTAATTGAAAAAAATACAGAATCATTAATTGATAATCATGGTAATAGTCAATTAGTTATTGAATTAAATATATTATCTAAAGGTTCAATTATTTTAAAAGATTTAAGTAACATACCAGAAGATTTTGAAGTTAAAGCAATTATAGGTGATTATAGAATTTGTAAAAAAGAAAATGATACTTATATTGCTGGTGTTACTTTAATTAATTTAAATACTATTCCTATAGGAGAAGTAACTATGTTTTCTACTTTAGGAATAGAATTAAAAGATATTTTTGATCCAAGTATTCTTAAACATGGTGATCTAAATGATTATAGTATTTATTATATATTGAAATTTTATGACGGAATTTTTATTTTAAACTCTCTAAAATGTTGTTTAGACCTGCAGTCAGTAATATTAAGTATTAAAAAACCTTGATAAAAGATATATTTATTAATATAACACTTTATCAATTTATTGATAATTTAAAAATAAAAAAACAAAGGATTTAAAATGAGACAAGAAATTAGAAGAGCTCAACAAGATTTAAGTAGTGCAATTAATTGCAACATTGAAGAAATTAATGGTAAGCCTTATGCTTTATTACAATTTATTGTTGAAGAAAAAGATCACTTAAAATCTTTAGATCCAAATAATAAACTAGTACAATTAATTGAAGCAAATATTGAACCATTTAAAGATAAATACGAAAATGGTAAACCTGCTATTGAACTATCTAAATTAGTTGAAGAACTTACAATTATTAAAAGTTTTTTAGATATTCCTGCAGATCATACAATTATTAATACAATTGGTGATTATATTGTTACAGAGAATAATGGTGAAATTTTTATTTTCGGACTTCAATGTATGAGAATGTGTTGTATTGGTAAAAGTGCTTTAACTGTTGTTGGTGTGACACATGTTGAATTAAATGAAATGATTCATAAAAAAGTTTTACCAAAATTTGATATTAATGAATACACTATGTATTATCCATTAATTTTTGCTGAAACATTATTTATCTTTAATAAAATGAGTGATTGTTTTAGATTACAAGAACTATTAATGAAGATTCAATCTCCAACAGGAATTCATGATTTAAGTAAGATTTAACGATTAGGAGTTTTCTCCTAATCAGTTCTTTTTAGAGCAAAGATTTCCTAAGAACTTATCAGCTTTTTTAGCTCTTTTAATACAATCGTCTGTACCAGTTGAATCATAAGCTTTATAACAAAATACTCCATTTGATATATCAACCATATGTTGATTTCTAGCTAAGTTAACTAATGGATATTTTCCATTATTATAATCTTTTTTAACTTCATGTATTGCCACTATATTTTTATATCCTAATATTTTTTTATAATATACAGCTTGAGCTCTCATATCTCTTGATAAACTTCTAGTTGAATGCCAGTTAATAGATCCTGGAATACTTAATATTAAAGGTAGATTATTTCTGATAGCTAAAATAGCAAATACTTCGTCAACACCTCTAGCCATTCCAGAAACTAAAACTAAGTCCTTGAATAATACATTGTTTTCAAGACAAAATTTATGCAATCCTTGAGTGATATCCTCTATTACAATTTCAAACGCTTCAGAGTCATATTTTTGCCCATTCTCGTATTTTAATTCTCTTCCTATTGCTTTCTCAATATTAGTATGTCCTGTAATTGCAACTATCATAGTAAACCTCGTTTAGTTATTTAATATATATATTATATCTAATATAAGCTTTGCAATTCTTTAAAAAACTATTTATAACATGATATTAATTTTAAAGGAGTCAAAATGGCTGATACAATTGGGAAAATAATGGTGTTTAAAATGTTCTTGTTAATGAATTTCATGATATTTATGGTTTGTGATAAAGGACTTGGTGCTTCTCCAGAAGTTGTTACTGTAGCATTCAAAATAGTTATTGTTTATGCGTTAGCTTTAAGTGTATTTGATACATTTAGAGAAGATTTATCTGCAGAAACAATTTTTGTTGCTACAGGAAGAAATTTAGTAGTAATAGCTCTAATTATTTCAACATTAACTAAGGTTATGTAACCCTAGTTAATCGTTCTTTTAGTTCCTATATTTAGCAATTATATCTATAAGATCCATATCTGGTATCATTGAATAGTTTATAATTCTCACATTTAAATCATAGTTCTTATATTTTTCAAGATTTTTTTCAATTGCTGATAAAATCCATTCTTTTTTATTCCCAAATGCTCCACCACCTAAATATGTTAAATATAAATCATTAGACTCTTCATTTAGTATTGCAGCTATAAATGTAGCTTCATAAGCAGCTTCTAAAATTAGTTTTGCAAATAATTCTATTTCATGTACAGGTGTTTTTTCATTATAAGAAACAGGAATTGCTGAGCAATATATTTGACTTACATTATGGCCTGCATTAATAACTTCTGTGTTCCATTGGATACCAACAGATAAAGAATCTTTTATTCTATCTTCATTACCCATTATAGTTAACTCAAGGTCTTCTGTATTTCTAAATAATGTATATCCATTTTTCATGTCCCAATATTTATTTAAGAATAAAGCTTGAATATCTTGTAATGTATTTACATTTGTAAAATAATTTCTAAATAATGTTCCAGCTGCACAGCTCATTGCACATGCAGGTCCCTGTGTTTTATCATATTGATAAATAGTAATTCCCATTTGTCTAGTATTTTCAGGTCTATACATTTCTAATAAATTAAATTGTGAAGCAACTTGAAATAATGCATTTTCCTGTTTAATATGAAAATCACTTACATTTCCAAATACTTCTCTTAATTTAATTCTTTTTTTACTACCTGATTCAGGTAATCTTTGTTTTAATTCCCTTAATGAAACTACCTCTAAATCACCCATATTGAATTCTGTATCATTTGCATTTGAATATAATTTTTCACCTTTTATTTCAATATATTTTTTTATATTTTGGATATTTTCCTCAAATCCAAAAATTCTTTCAAACCAAGTCATTATCAGCCACCTTCATTTAATTTATTTATTTTTTCTATCATGCTTCCAACTGCTATTGTATCCTTTAAAAATAAAGATATTAATAATGAATTTTTATCTTTTTCATTTAAATCAACTAGTTGTTCCATATAATTAATATCTCTATTCCAACTATCTTTAAAATCATTCTCTGAATTTAAATTTTTATAATTTATTTTAAATCCACAATCTTTACATTCTACAAAACCTCTATTAAAAGTTATATATCCACAATCCGCTATATTAATTTTATTTGATTCACAAACAGGACACTTTTTCATTTTAATATGCCCATATTTAAATCCTCTACAGCTTTCTCTATTTTTAATAATTCTTTATTAGCTAAATTTTTTTCAAATGTTTTTAAATCAAATTCACTTATATAATAAGAATCATTGTCGTCTATTAAATAATTAAATCTATCAACTAATTCATTAATGATATTTATTAAAATTGATTCTTCAGTATAAACTGAATTTAATTTTGAATTTATTTCTTCTTTTTCATATTTACTAATCTTTTTTGTTTTTAACAATTCTTTAAAAGATTTTTCAAATTCTATTTGTTGATTAAGATCAACAAAAGATTCTTCCAATGTTTTTTTAATTGATATTATTTCCTTTTTCATTTGTTACTCCATTTCATTTAAAAACTCTTTTATTTTATCTTTACATTTCGGTTCAGCAAATGTAGCTAAAAGTAATATTGTTTTTTTCTTTTCATTTAAATTAGTCATTTTTTTAATAATATCCATATCTAAATCCCAATTTTTAACATAATCAGATTCTTCATTCATATTTCTATATTCTAATTTAAATCCACAATTTGTACACTCTACACTACCTACATTAAATGTATTATAACCACAATCTTTTATTTTCAATTTTTTTTCAGTATCACATACTGGACACGGTTTCATAAAAACTCCTCTTCTGTTTGATTAATAGCTGTTACAAAGATTATTGTTAAAACAAATGATAAACAAAATGAAATATTTATTATATATTCATAACCCATATCAGTGTAATTAAAAGTTAATATAGCATTAATAATTGAGTCATTACATTCTAAAATAAATTTATAACTTGATACTAACATTATGGAAACTAATATTAAATTAACTAAAATTAAATTGCCTATAAAAATAAATATATAAAATAATATATTATTTAAAATATCTTTGTATTTAGAAAATTTTAACACAATAAAACTTAAATTAAACATAATCTTTTATTTTAAAATGTATAAGTGTAGATACAATTAGTGTTGTAAAAAAACAAAATAAACAAAAAGTCATATTTTCATTATCAAATAAATTTTCAGTAACAATACCTGCTTTCTCACCAATAAAATATATTCCTTTGAATATCACTGTAAATAAGATATTATAGACTAATATATTACTCATAAAAATAACTCCTTTGGTTCTGTTAGATAATGACATTCAAATTTAAAGCCCATATCGTCAACAACTTTTCTATTTACATGTAAATGTCCAAAGTGCCATTCTTTAAATTCTACAAGATTATTTATTTCACTTAAAAAATCAGCTACTGGATCTTCAAACTTCTCTTTTGTAAAATTTGTTTTATGAATCATTTCTTCAATTATTTCAACTGGTCCTGTATGACTTAGAATTAAATCAACCTTATAATTTAGTTTTGCTAAATTATCTAAAGCAAATTCTTTTTCTTCCATTGTAGCTGCTTCTTGAGGCCATAAACTAATTTCTTTTTTCTTAACTTTTTCGGAAATAACTTTTACTAGTTGTCCATATCTATATTTTTTCTTTTTAAATTTTTTTTGAGACAAGAAATCTTCCATTGTAAATCTATTTGATTCATTAGCTGAGGTTGCACCACTAAATGTAAAAATTTTTTTATCATTGATAGTATAAATTTCTCCTCTTTTAGCAAAGAAAATACTATTTTTTCTTAATTTCCATTCAAATACTTTTCCACCAAACATTTCTATTTCTGGTAATGCATTTATTAAATCGTAATTTTCATGATTACCTGGTACAACAAATGTTGTAAATTTTTTATCTGCTAATAAATTTGCCTTATGAATATCTTTTCCATAAAGATCTAGACATTCTGGGTAATACCATATTAAACCAAAATCACCTAATTGAAAAACTATATCTTCTTTGGTTAAATTCTCTTGTTCTGGAAATTTGTTTTTATCTAAAAAATTTAATTCTCCTTCCTCTCCACCATGTAGATCACCTACAGCAAATAATCTTCTCATAACTTATTCCTTTTCTACTTTTATCAATTTTAAATCTGGATAGCTTAAAGCACATATTTTATTTGATTTAAATGTTCCTATATCTATACATGCAAAATTACTATTTACAACTGGTTTTTCTTGGATTGTATGTCCAAATATATTATATAAATTTTCATTTTCAAAAAAGTCTTCTTTATACTCTAAATTTAAAAAATGTTGCCATTGAGAATCTTTAATATCTGCCTCTGTTAATACTGTATGCCAAATATGTAACATTAAAGAATGAGATATTAAAAGATCTTTATATTCTGAATATTCAATCACTCTATACAAAGGTAATGTCTTTAACCATTCAACATGTTTATTAAAAATTTCGTCATTAAAACCTTCTACGCCATTAATATTATAATAGCTATCCATAGTCTTATCACCACCAACTTTACTCCAGAATTCACAGATATCCATTCTATCTGACGCAATCATTAATTGTTCATGATTACCAATAATTGGAATTATTCTATCTTGATTTTCTATAATATAACTTAATAAAGCTTGAGTATCTGGGCCTCTATCAATCATATCTCCAACAAGATATATTTTTTCATTTTCAGGTATATTAGATATTAATTCTTTAAATTCTTTAAAGCAACCATGTATATCTCCTACACACCAAACTCTTTCATTCATTTGAAAACCTCTAATTTTTATTTTAATTATACCTCAATTAAGTTTAAATTTAATTTAAAAAAGATATACTATCTTCAATATAAATACAAGAGAGAATTTTTAATGCTACATAAAATAAAAAGTAAGTTTAATTTAAATACTTATAAAGCAACAGTTGGTACTGGAACAAATATTCATAAAGTATCTTATTTCTTTAAAAAAGATATTCAAGATATTCATTTAAAAAAAATATTTTTCCTGGATTTAGAGTTTTCTATGAATAAAGTTATCTTCGAAGTAGGTGGTTTTACACTTAATAAAGGTGTGTTAGAAAATTTATTATTTGAAGAGTATTCTTTACCAGAAGGTGAACTAGTTTGGTCTTTTGAAAAAAATGCTTTCGTTAAACCTAAGTTTGAAAAACATAAAAAAGTTTTTTCAGATAAAGATAGTGAAAGACTGTTAAAAATCATTGAAGACGTTGATTACCTGGTTGTTCATAATTATGTTGCTGAAGCACAATGCTTACATAAATTATTAAAGCCAAATAAAAAATATGATTTAAGGGACCTAGAGATCTTCAATAAAGATAAAATTATTTGTACTTGCTTTAGTTTTAAAAATGAATATTTTAAAAAACATGGTCTAGAAAAATTTTCTAATTCAGAAATATCAAATACTTTAGGTTGGGATATTAAAGATAAAGAAGATCATTATACAGTTAAGAATGAAAGTTTAGACGTTAAATTTAAAGTTAAAAAGCCAGCGGGTGTAAAAAGTGCATTACACAATTCATTTTATGACTCTGTTATTACTTTAACTAATTTCTTTTCATTAAAGAGAATTTTCTCTTAAAAAATTTATATAACAGAAAAATTTAATTTATAAAAAAGGATATAATATGACAAGAACAATGAGCAATAGCAATACAGCTATAATGGTAACTGTAGAGGATTTTATCAAGGAGTTAAACTTAGCTGCTGAAAGGTTAGAAAAGTTTTTAGAGGAATTAGGTAAATGGTCTTCAGGTCGAGCAAGCATGACGAGTGTTTACTCAAAAAAATTACTAAAGGATATTTTTTCTTTAAGTAATTGGTAAGAGGATTAAACCTCTTATTAGATTTTTAATTTATTTTCTATAAGAAAAGAAGGGTTTTAAACCCTATCTTTTAAGTAAGCCTTCATTATTTCTAATGTATCAGCAACTGCCATAAATCCATTCGCATGAACAAATTCCATGGTTTCACAAGGAGTCAATCTTTCTCCATTTAAATCAAATGATCCTTCTTTCAAAGGTGGTATTTGAACTAAATATTTCTTTTGTATTGCGTCATACCATACAACAGCCTTAATGTAAGACATTACAGTTTGACCATTTACAAATGAACTCCAACCTCTATGGAATCTTTCTAAATATAAAACATTATTTTCTATCTCAGATTTTTTTACAATTTCTAAAGCTTCGTCTAATGATTCAACTTCTCTTTTTAAAGAAGATAATACTTTAAACATATAGTCTAAAGCAAATTTAAATGAATTATCATTATCTATAGCATTGCCATTTAATCTCTTAAATTCAGATACTAATGAAAACTCTGGAGCTTGCTCAATACCAATATCTTGCTTATCAATAATATCAATTAATTGACTAATTTTTGGGTATTTGTCTTGAACATTTAAATATTGCCATACAAGACCTGCAGAACTTTTTGTTAGTGTTCTATCTTGGTGGTGATCAAATAGGTTTACACCATTATATTCTCCTCCAACGTCAATAAGAAAATCTCCATGACAAATTGAATCAAGAATAATATCTTTATCTCTTGTTCGAACTATTTTAATATCCTTAGATACAACACCAAAAACCATAAGTAAAGCAATAGCTGCAACTTCGTCAATATGAAAAACACCTGCATGAGTTACAATTTTTGTAATTCTTGGGTTTACATAAACTCTCTCTCCACTTCCATTAATAAATACAGCTGGTCTTTCATTTCCTTTTAAACACATATTTAATCCTTTTTTTTTAAAATTTAAATTAGTTAAGTTATATATTAATTTTTCACTTTTTCAAGTAAACTATAGTCAAATGGTTCTAACCCTTTAAATGATTCAAACATTTCTTTATTTAAAAAATTAACATATTCTAAATCTTCACCGTCATTTTTAATTAATTTTTCAATAAGATCTTCTTCTAAAATTTCATTTTCTAAAAAGACTTTTATTTCATTTAAAAAATCTGAAATTTCTTTATTGAATTCTTTTGAATGAGATCTAAATTTACCTTGATAAAAATATTCTTTAAAGAAATATCCTATAATAGGTACAGCTATTGTTAATCTAGAATTTAAAAAATTAAAAGGTATTATTTGATCTTTATGACCTGTTCCAGATAAACCAGAGCTTCTATACACCATTAAATATTTATTTTCTTTTTTTAAGACAAAAATATCTCTTTTTGCATATTTATTTTTAAATAGTATTTCACACATTTTTAATCTTAAGAAAAATATAAGTTTGCAGCTTCAAGTCCTACAACACTAATTATTACACCTATAAATAAAATACTTCCTCTTTTAAACTTACTTTTAATAAAGTAACTCATTGTTATTGTTATTAAGAAAATATACATAATCTTACTTATATTATTAATAAAGAAGTCATTTATTATTTGATAAGAAATTATTGGTTGTAAATCTATATACTCTGGTTCAATACCAAATAAAAATGTTGTAGCTATAATAAATATTATTATAAATTTCATGAAAGGCCTTTTTATTTTTATTTTAATTAAACAATTCTTAATTTAAGTTTAAATTAAAGTGAAAACATATATAATATTGAAAATTTAAAGGAGAACTAAAATATGTATGGAGCAATTATAGGTGATATATCTGGAATTAAATATGAGTTTCAAAAAGATCCAATTGTTGATCTTAAGATTATGGAAGATATAGAATCATTTTCTGACGACACAGTATTAACTGTTGCATTAAAAGATTTTTTAACTAATAATGAACTAACTGAAGATAATTTAGAATTATTAGCTTTAAAATACAAGGAATATGCAAAAAGATTTTTAAATAAAGGATTCGGATCAGGCTTTTTAAGCTGGGTTTTATCTGATTCTTTAGTTGGATATGATAGTTGGGGTAATGGTAGTGCAATGAGAGTATCTTATATTGGTGAAATAGCTAAAACAGAAGAAGAATGTTTAAGATTAGCTAGATTAAGTGCTTTACCTACTCATAACCACCCTGAAGGAATTAAAGGTGCTCAAGCAATTGCTTTAGCTGTATTTTTAGCTAAAACAGAAACAAAAGAAACTATTAAAAATAGAATCACTGAACTTTTTGGTTATAACTTGGATAGAACTATCGCTGAAATAATACCTACTTATTCATTTCATGTTTCATGTCAATTATCTGTACCAGAAGCTATTATAGCATTTTTAGAATCTACTGATTTTGAATCTGCAGTTTACAATGCAATTATTTTAAATGGAGATTGTGATACTCAAGCTTGTATGGCAGGAGCTATAGCAGAATCATTTTATAAAAAAATTCCAGAAGAATTTATTTTAAAAGCGAGAAGTGTTTTACCGATTGATTTTATTGAATTGATAGATAAATAAGGTTTTTTTAAACCTTATTTAAATTTGTGTTTTGTGATTAATGAAATCAAATTTTACACCAGCTTTTTCATATGTGTATAATATTTCTAGAGCTGCCTGTATTTGCTTTAAATCATTAATAGCTAAATTTTCAGCTAATTGTCTTATTGGATAATTAAAATCACTACATTTTTCTTTAAAAGATTCATTGATAGAGCCTATTAATACATGATCTCTTTTGCTAGATCCACTCCCTAATTTACCATTCAAAATGGCGTCAGTCATTCCTTTAATTTCATTTAAGAAAAATTGTTTTTCAATCATTTTAAAATCCTTTCTATTTTAATCCACCAGCACCAACATGTTTACCATTTACACCAGATTTTCCTGCTGCATTATTTAATCCATTTCCAATACCATTGTTATTTACACTTTTAGAATTTTCTTCACCAGCTGAATTAAATATTGATTTATGATTATTAAATGTAGACCAAGAGTCTTCTTCTACTGTATTATCTGGAATTGTTTGATTTTGATTTGCTGTTTCTAATGCACTAGTGTCAGTAGAAATATTTAATGCATACAAGTTAGCTCCTAATAATAATCCACTTAAAACTAAACCTAATTTTTTCATTTTATTTTACCTCTTTTTATATTTTTTTTAATAAAATGTTATATTTATTTATTTTATAAAAATATTAAATACCACCAACGTCTTTTCTCATATTATATTCCTCCTACACCTATCATATTGATTGCCTCCGATATTATTTTCATAATTATGTGAACAACCCCACCATAAAAGGAGAGGCTTCTTGTTTTTAAGACAAGATTTTTTGTGAAAATCTCTTTTCACAAGTTGAGTTGAAGAAATAAGCTGTTACTTATTCTCTTCAACAATTTGTTCATTATTATTGTTATTTTCTTCAACTGTAATAGATTGATTTTCACCAAAATTATTCCCTACCTCTGTTGACGACCATGTATTTTCAGCTGAATTTTCTCTAGCGTTATCTGTATTAATAGATCTATCTTCATTTTTATCTATTGATTCAGCTGGACTATCTTCTTGAAGATTTGTTACAGAATTTGGATTTTCATTTGTTTTTTCAACAATGATTGTGTTTTCTCTTTCTAGAATACTTATACTATTATTTGCTTTTTCAATAGCTTCTTTATCTAAATTACTTTCAAATGAATCTAGTAGATTCATAGTTATAAATACAGCTGCAGATAAAGTTAAAATTATTGCAGCAAATACTAAATTTTTATTCATTTTTCAAACTCCTTTTTTTATATTATTTTACTTAATTGTTACTTAAATTTCCCTTTTTATAATTATTTGACTTTCCTTCTTTTATATTATTCTTGTAACTTTCTTCACTAATTAAATCTCCTTTCTCAGTATAAGATACCTTTAAACCATTTATGGCATTATCTTTATAATAAGTTTTTGTTTTTAGGACCCCTGATTCATAATATTCAACAACCATTCCATTTAATTGATTATTTTTATACTGTTCAATCATTTTTGTTTTTCCATTTTTATGGAAACTTGTCACAATTTTTTGAACTTCTCTATTATCTCTAAATACTTTCTTAACTTCTTGACCATTTTGTTTTTCGGTTACAACTTTTATATTTGTTTTTAATGCGTCATTTTTAACAATAAATTCTTCTGCGTTTAAAAATAGAAAACTCCCTGCTAATAAACTAAGTAATACTTTTTTCATATCTCACCTTTTTTATTTTAATTATACACTTTTTTAATTAATTATTAAGTATTTACATGTTAAACTAATAATAAAAAGGTTTGAAAATGACTTTCTTAAAGTATCTATTTGTTGCTTTTACTGTATGTCTTTCTATTTATTGTTTTAAAGATTTTAAAATTGAAATTCCTTTAACTCAAGTTGTTTCTTCTATTGAATCTAAACTACCTTTAACTAAAGTTATTGAAAATAATCGAATAGCGATAAATAAAATAGATTTATCTATAGAAAATCAAAATATTATCGCAAATATTTTATTTGATTTGGAAATAAAAGATAAAATTAAAATAAATGATATTCAAGGTATTATAAATTTAAATCATAAGATTGATTTTTATAGTAAAGGTGTTGTATTAACTATTAATGATTTTGAAATTATTAATCCTGGTAAAAGTGAATCAAAATCAAAAGTTATAAATTCTTTATTATCAGTTCTTGATAATAATAAAGACAATATATTAGGTTTAGTTAATGGTAAATCTATTTATTTATCAAATATTTTCAATCACTTATTAAAAGAACCTGTGTACTATTTTACGGGCTATAAAGGTTTTTTTCTTAATAATATTTTAATTCATGAATCTTTAGCTGGAGCTTCTTTTATTGTTGTTTTAAATATTTTACCTTTAGCTATCTTCTGTATTGCTATTTCTATATTCTTGTTATTTAGAGAAATTGGCTTATTCTTTATATTTATTTATCAAAAATTTATATCTCCTAGAAAAGGTTATTGTTGTGCAAACAAATATCATAATGGTGTTGATAGCTGCTCTGAATCAGTTAGAAAAGTTATGAAAGAAAAAGGTTTCTTTGCAGGTATTAATGAATACTTCCGTGTAACAAAAGAATGTAAAGAGACTTATCATAAAAATAAATATTTAGATAATAGTGAAAAAGATTGTTCTTGCGGTAGTAGCGGAAAATCTTCTAATGTAGCAAAAACAAGTAGTAGTTCTTCTGGTGGCTGTGCTGACGCTAGTTGTGATTCATTGGAATGTGGTTTAGATAGTTGTGACGCAGGTGCTTGTCACGTTGGACATTGTTAAAAAAGGAAATTCAAATGGTAGATAAAATATTTTCAAAAGTTGGAGAAGTAATAGATAATTTAGAGCACAAAGCGTCTCAAGTTAAGGATAGTTTAGTTGATATGATTCCAGAAATTAATATTGACTTAATAGAAGAAAAACTTGAATTCATAGGTTATAGAATTCCAAGAGTAGAAATAGCAGTTACTATTCCTCCTAGAATAGCATTCGAAATAGATTTAGAAAAATCAATAATTGATCCTTTAAAGCAAGAAGCTATATTAAAAGAATCTTTTGATTTAAATAATAATGATATAACTCAAAGAGTATTAGTTAAAATTATTCAAGGTCTTGATTCTGCTTTTAAATTAAGAGAAAAATTACACTTTAAAAATAAAAAATTATCTAGAATTTCTATCGAAGGTTCTTTAATACCAACAGTTAAATTAATATATCTTGATTCAAGAGAGGTTGAATTTGAATCTAAATTAGATATAATTAAATAATAATTATAGGAGATAATAATGAATAAGATTCCAAAAAAATTTAAAATGAGATTTTTAAATGAAAAGCATGTTTTGATTGTATTAATTATTTTATTTAAAGATAAATGTCGTTTTGTTAATCAACAAAAAATAGAGCCTCACTGGAGATTTGGTATTCCTAAAATAGGCTTAATTAAAGATAATCAAACTTTATACCAATCTTTTGGATTCACAACTTTATCAAGTTTTAATTTAAATGATAGTATTCAATTAGATAGTTCAGATTTTATTAAAGATTTTGGACCTGATTTATTAGATTTATCAATTCTTCAATTGATTGAAAAAATAGAGGCAATTAACTCAAAACTATGAGTTAAATGCTTCTATAAGAGAAGTTAATTTTCTTTCTGAAATATTTCCAAAAGAATCTTCTATACTACTAGCAACTAAAAATAAATCAACATAATTTTTAAATTCTTTTATATTTCCAGCATTAATTCCACTTGCAATAGCTAATGGTTTATTACCAATCGCAGCCTTCATTTCTTTGATTTTTTCTATATCAGCTGCTATTCCTGTTGCAGCACCACTAGTTGTCACTATATCCATTAAATTAACTGCTTCTTTTGTAGCTTCTATTAAATTTTCTGGCTGTTTGCAGTATTTAAATGCAACACCACCAAAGTATATTCCTTTAAAGCCACTTTTTTGCCATTCAGAAACAAGTTTTTTTGATTTATCAATATCAACACCTGCATGCGAATTATCTATCCATATAGCGTCTATATAATCTTTAAATGATTCTGATCTACTAAATGTTTGATCTCCAAGATCTAAAAAATTCAATCCAATCCACATATTTGTTTCTTGTTTAATTTCATTTGCTATTCCAATTAGCTGCTTGTAATTAAATCTTCCATGTGAAATTAAAAAACATTTTTTTAATCCACAATTCATTATTTTTCTTACTTCGTCTTTTGCCTGATTTTTGTACATAACATGTACAACAGGAATTATTTCTTTCATGATTCCATACCTTTCATTTTAAAGCCCTCCTTAAAGATTTGTTATTCTTACACCTTCACCATTTGCCACTTTTTCATTAATTATATTTAATTCTTTAAAATATAATTCTATTTCTTCTGCTGAACGATCTTTTAATGCAGTATTATTAGCATTAGATACTTTGAAATCAATTAAACCTTTATTTTTAATTTCATTATCTAACCAAAGTACAAATTTACATTGCTCTGGACCAATTTTTTCCTGATTTGTTTCTTCTAGATATTTAGGTAAAATAGATTCTAATAAATCAATGTTGCTTTTCAAAAAAGCATAATTCTTGTTATCTTCCTCATTAAAAGTACAATCATTACAAGCTACATATGCATTCACATAAGCTTTTAAAGATTCTGAGATAGTGCCATTATCTATAAATGAATATTTGTAATCATTTTGTTCAATTGGCTCTCTAAGGATCTCATTATAAATATTAACTAATGGATCTTCCTGTTTTTTTGTTTCATTCATTTTAAATTTCTCCCTGAATTATTAATCTTTAATTATATTATACTCTAACTTTATATAACATTAAATCAAAATTTATTGATAATTTAAACTTTAAAGGATATTTATGTTGTACTCAACAAATATGGCTATAAGAAATACTACTTATAGATTATTCCAGTTCATTTTAGTATTAACAATTTTCAATTTAGCTTCTATGCTTTTAATTGAATCAAAATACAATTTATTTGTATTAACAGGTGCTTTAATTTTAGCTTCTCTATTTGTTATTTTGTGTTTAAAAATTTGGCTTTATTATTCTTATTTTAAAGCTTATACAGATCAAGTAGAAATTGTTAATTTAGCAATACATGAATTAAAAGAGCAACATGTAGATAAATTTAAGTTAGCTCTTTATGATTTAAGTATTTATATTCAAAATTTAAATACAGCAGGTAAAACATATATAGATAATTATCATTTCTGGAATCTTATTCATGAAATAAAACATTTTGAATCTGTTGCTGAAAGATTACGAATTAAAGATTATATGTTTATTAATGGACAATATAGAAAACTTTTTGCTGCAGCACTTACATATAAATCATATAGTATGATCTTAAATCAAAAAGAAATAGATTCTCTTCAATTAGCTAATTTAAGATCTTTTACTTCATATATTGAATCTATGATTGATTCTGGTGCTGATAGAAAAGAAGATTTTTTCAATAATGTAGAAACTTTTGTTAATTTAAAAATTAACCTTATTGTTGGTAAAAATTTTTATATGGATTTTGTAAAATCTGTTGATTCAGGTATTCTTAATCAATTAAAAATTAAACTTTTTTATTAAGGATTTACTATGTCTTCTATTAGATCTGGTTATCAAGAATTAGGTGTTACTGATTTTTATAAACAAAATGCTAATAGTTATTCTAATCCTCATGAACCATTAATAAAAGATATTTTAACTTCTTTTATTTCTGACTTTAATAAAGATCTTAAAATTCTAGATCTTTGTTGTGGTAGTGGTGAAATTACTAGGACCTTACAAAGTCTAGGTTTTAATAATATTTATGGATTAGATCCTTTTACTTTTGATTTATATAAAGAAAAAACTTCTTGTTCATGTTTTACTTTTGATTTTAAAGATTTATCTACAGGTAAATTACAGGAATCATTTGATTTAGTTATCTGCAGCTTTGCTTTGCATTTAGCTCCAGAAAGTATGTTGCCAAATATTTTATATAACTTAAATACTAATTATTTATTAGTTTTGAGTCCTCATAAAAGGCCAACTATAAAAGACTTTTTCACTTTAGAAGAAGATATTTATAAAAATAAAATTCATTTAAAATATTACAAAAAGGATAATTAATGGAAGGTTACGATTTAAGAGAACGAAAAGTTTACTTAAGAGAATTATTGGAAATGAAACTTACTCAAAAATTAACTGTTTCGCCAGGTCATTTATTTATTGACGAAAAGTCTTTAATTATAGAATGTTTATTACTAAATATTCCTGCACCTACTATTATTGTTAAATTAAATGTTGACGGTACATTATCTTCAGATAATTTATATTTATTTGCAGTTTGTGAATATATGTCTAACAATTTTAAATTACAATCTAAAAACAAAGAGTTGAATGGTAAAAGATTAAGTGATTTAGATATTACAATTAGATCAAAATTAGTTAGTTGTCATTTAGTTTTAACTTATACAGCTGCTTCTGTATCTTCTGAAGAACAAGAGGCTTTATTAAGTTATCAATCTCATTTATTTAAAATATTATCTTAAGGAGTTTACATGCAAGTTTTTATAGATACTGCAATTGAATTTTATGCTTCGTCTCAAGAAAGTATAGAATCTTTTGTTGGAGATATTGGTTATATTAGTGAAGAATCTTTTATTATACCTGAAGGTTCTTATGACATTGATATTTCAATTGATAAAATGATTGATTTCTCTAATAAACACGAAATAGAATTCTCTATAAAAGGTGGTAAAGTATATCTTGATTGATATACTTACCAACCCATTCTTTTAGTATATTTTAAGTTAATCTATTATATACTTTTCTTAATAAAACGAAAAAGGATTTTTATGAAAGTATTGAAATTAATTTCAGCTGAAACAGAAAATAATAAACTAAAGCTTTTTATTGAGGGTGGTTCTAAACTAACTTTTAATTTTGATTCTTTTATTGCTAAAGCTAATAGAGGAAATGAACATATATCTGAAGCTTTTAGTAAAGAACAATTTAAATTAACTACTACTTATATTAAAGCAAATAAACAAATTACCCTTGAAAATAAAAATAAAAAAATATCATTTTTTCAAGATAAATTACCAAGTTTTTCAAAATAGAAAGGATTTATAATGAAATTTTATAAATGTAAAGAATCAAAAGAATTAACTCATATTTTACTTGAATCATTAGAAGAGGTTAATTTATTTTTAGCTAATAAAGATATGTTCTGGAATCAATCTTTTAAAGATTTTTCTTATATGAATGGTTTTGAAAAAGTTAGTAGAGCTCGTTTAATTAGTCATACTAGACCTCAAAATGCAGTTACTGCTCTTGCAGGTGTTCATTCAGCTATGTTAAACTATTCTATTCCAGTTAGTATAAATGTTGTTAATGATTTTTATAATAATGAAATGCTTAAATTTTTCCATATTAAAAACAATGTTTTTGTTAATAAAGTTGGTGGATATATGTATAAAGAAGGTTTTAATTTAGAACAAGATTTTGATCTATTAGAAGAATTTTCTATTGAAGATTTTTTTAATAAAGATAATATTTCTTTTGAATATGATATTAGTGAATCTAAAGTTTTAGTATTTGAAAATGATCCTTCATTAGATCCATGGACTGTAAAGTTTTTTAATAATTCTAGAGTTCCTTATATTTGTAATCTTAGAGACGTTCTTGCCTCTAATAAATTTGAAGAAACTTGTACTAAATTTACTAAATATTATTCTAAAAAAGCATTTATTTATACAACTGGTTTAGATTTCGATCAAATCCTTAATTACACTCAAAGAGCTTATGATTGTGGTTTTAATGATTTTACATGGTATTTTAATACAGCAGAAAACTTTAATAGAGAGTCTGAACTTGTAGAATTCTTATCAAAACTTAATATAACATACACCATAAATTATGCTCAAGCTTAATTTAAATTAAAAATAAAGGATTTTAAATGATTTTAACAAAAGACGGTTTAGTAAAAACTATTTTAAATATGTCTAAGTGTATTAATGCACATGAAGACTTCCATATATTGCATAAAAAGCAATTGTCGGCTATAACAAAAGCTATGAATATTCCTGATCTAATTACTTTTGACTATGAAAAGAAAAGAGTTGTTTTTAAATCAGCTGGTTTTATTAATGATAGAAAAAAAACTGATCTTGAAATTGAGCGTATTGTAGATTATGTTAATTATTATGTTAACGATTCTATCCAATTATATAATCTTGATTTTGGTGTTATGAGTGGCGGTATGTGTACTAATGAATATGATCAATATGTTGCGAATAAAATAAATTTACCAATTAGAAATGGAATTATTAGATCTCATGCTGAACAAATTCAAAAACAATGTGAGTTTATTATTTCTGAAATGATTGCTCTTTTATACTACAATTTAGCTAAAAGAGATATTACAGAAGAAGATATTAAACAAAGTATTAGATTAAATATTGAAGCTGCAGATTATTTATCAAAAGAAGAATATGCTTGTTTACTTGAAAGTATTAACGAATTTGATTATATGTAGGAATGTGGGGTTATAATACACCCCATATTGCCTCTCCTAATTTTATTAGGGTTCCTAAAGCTATTCCTGTCATTAATAATAAAACTACAAATTTTAATAATGCTTTTAATATATCAGATATATTCCAACTTTCTAATTTTATGTCAAACATTAATAAGCTAGTTATTATCATTAGTTTTATCATTGCAGCAACCAATAAACCAATTACAAATCCTCCTGCAAATAAGCCTATCACTATATATGCTGCAAAAAATTTAATACGATTTATTGATAAATCTAAATAAGTATTTATTGTATTCTTTTTCATTAAAATCACCTATATATTCATTTACTTCTCTATGTGTATAAGTTGTTGTTTCCATATCAACTTTCTTTCCGTTGTATAATGCTTTTAAATAAAAATCACTTGATTCCTCTCTATTTTGTGTTGAACTAACAATTAATAAAGGTGCTTTGATTTTATCTATTAAATAGTATGGTGATAAACTTTTTCTTTCTTCTATATCATATTGATCAAATGCTTTGTATATAAGCCCTGATTTATTAGTATAGTCATAAGTAGTGTCAAATGATATAGTTTTCTCTTGTAAGCCTTTATTTATTACTGTCATTAACATTAAATGTGCACCTGCAGAATGACCAGTTAAAATAAATTCTCTCCTAGGATTTAATTCTTTTGCTTTTAGATAAGCAGCATAAATATCTTCTATTTGTGTTTTGATATCAACATTTAATCTGTAATTAACATTAACTAATGTAAATGGTAATTTATCTTTACTATGTAAAGCGTCTTTTTTATCACCTAATTTCCAGGCCCCTCCATGGACAAAGAAAAATACCTTTTCTGTTCCTTTATCATAAAAATCAAATGTTTGCTTCTTATCTGGACCATAACTTATTTCTTGTGCAAATAAGTTTAATATTAATAATAAACTAACTATTAAAAACTTCATAAATTCACCTTTCCTTTATTTTTTTGAATTATACATGAAAAATATTTATATAACACTTAAATTTAACTTAAATAAAGGATATGTTATGAAAAAAATAATAGATTTAATTAATCAAAAAAAAGCTGCTATAAAAGCATTGGAAGCAGAGTTGAAAGAATTAGAATCGTCAATTGAAAATGAATTAATTCAACAATGCAAATTTAAGATTAATGATATAATTAAAGGTGAAGAAAAACAATACTTGAATAATATGTCAGTTAAAAATATAACTATCATTATTGACTCTTTTAAATTTTCTTACCAAGAAGATCATGTTCAAATTTTAGCTTATGGACATACAGCAACAAAAACAAATATTGCTAATTTTCCATATACTAAACACTACAAGTCAATACCAAGAAGAATTCTTATTAATGAGAAAACCAAGTTACTTGGTCACTGGAGTGATTAACCTTAACAGGTTAGTCTCTTTGGATTTTTAATTCAAAACATATCTGACGTAATTGGATTAGCTGTCTGATAATTAACCATAGCTTCAAAAACTTCTGTAGGATTCATTAAATTATTAATTTCTAAAAATTTCTCTTCTTTTAAATTTTTAATTTCATTCATAAATTCGTCTAAATCAAAATTTGTAATTGTATTTTTCATATTATTTCCATATCTAAAAAGATAAGATCCCAGAAGAGGGATCCTTAATAAACTTTCAAATCTATATCTGAAAAGTCACCAAATGTTCTACCTGTTAATTGATCTTTTAAGTAATATTCAACTTTAATTAAATTTTCTTTTAAATCAATTATTATATCACTTTCAGCTATAGAATAAAAGTTGTATTTTCCTTGATACATTGCTTTTACAATTTGACCGTAAGGAATATATGGCACATGAATTTTATTTGTTTTTGTACCATTTTCAACAGAAGCTTCTAATAGTTCAGCAAATTTATTTTTGAAATCATTATCATGAAAGAATTCAAATTTATAGCTGTATTTGAACTGTAAAAGCATTCTTTCTTGTAATTTATTTTCTTTTTCATATTTTTCAAAAGTTTCGTTTTTTTCAAAAAATAATTCCATGTATCCATTTACACATTCAGCATGAGTTCTATTGTTAATCTGCATTTTTAATTTTCTAACCTCAGCTTTAAACTCTTGATTGTCCATTAAAAAAACAACTTTTTTATCTTTTGGTGCTACACCACTATAAACATTATACATTTTGAGACTCCTCTAATTTATGTAATTTACAAGCATTGTTTTGAGCTTCTTCCATTGTTGAAGCAGCTATATCATTATAATCTTTAAAGTAAGGAATTGAATCCAATCCTTTAACTATTTTCAATCTTACAGAATACTTTCTATTCGAAGTCTCTTCTACATTTTCTATCACTATCATTTAATATCCTTTCAAATATATTTTGCATTTATAATTTCTATATCTGCACCTTTATTAAGTGTTTTGTATTCACACTTAATAGTTTTATTATCTTTTTTAAAGATCACTGAAACACTGTTCCTGTTAGTTCTTGTATCAAGTAATTCAAAATCATTACTGATAAGAATTTCTTTTGCTTTTGCTTTTATATCTTCCATAACAATAAACCTTTCTTAATAAAAATAATGATAAATTTTTTGCAATAAATTTTTAATAAATTCATATTTATCACTTAATTTTGTTACTAACTCGTCATTATGACCATTAATCAAAGTTGATAATATTTCACTTAAGGAAACACTATCTTTTTCTTGATTTAACACATAATGACCTGTAGAGCTTGTAGCCACAATAGCAAATCTTCTATCTAATTTCTTAATAAAAGAAATATTTTGCTCTGTATCTTGTTTTAATAGATCTACATACTGTTCAATGTTAATCGAATAACCAATATTTTTGTTAATCTTAATGTTAATTATCATTTTATTACTCTCATTTCAGCTAGTTTAAAATTTTTTTTCATTAAACTAAAACTAATTTGATTTCTTAAAATATATTCTATATTTAATTCTTCAGTTTTAAAATTGATTACTATTTTAGTATCTCCACTAACAACTAATAAACCATAATCTGTATCAACTAAAGTATTTTGATTTAAATAACCAACAGATATATTAGATTGACAATTAACAGCTCCATAAAGAATCCCGTCATTATTTGATACAGGTGTAATATGAAACATATTTTTTTTATTTTGATAACTTGCCATAAGATTTACATAATGACTTAATTTTATACCAGCCTCTTCAGCAACTTTTTTTGCTTTTTCAATATCTCTATATAAAATAGTTATTTTTGCATTAAATATACCTGTTGATAGATATTTTTCATAAGCATTTATAGATAATTCTAACTTTGTTATATCTGCAATTAAGTGTTTACCATTTATTTCTAAGTTAATAGCTTTAAATGGAATTGGTAACGTATCTTTTTTCATTTTTTATCCTTTAACAACCTCTGAAAAATTTTTTTTCAAAAGTTCCTTTTTTTAAATTTTTTTTAACTTTTACTTTTTGCCCTGTTTGAATAATAGGATTTGCTTTTACGTCAAATTTACTTTCAAATTCAGCAATTAATTCTGATAATTCTAATACAGATAATCCACAAATAAATTCTAGAATTTCTTCTTCATTTTTTTGACGACACATGATTAGAACCTTTTTTAAAGTTTTTACCTCTAAAGAAATTTTTTTCGAATGAACCTTTTTTTTCTCTTTTTTCATAAAGATAATTTGAGTGTATAACTTTTTCGTCAAGTATTCCTATAGAGCTTACATATACTTCTATTTCTCTTTTTGATATTACAACTCCCATAATCTTTACTCCTTAAATGATAAGTTTCTTAAATCATAATCATATTTACAACCAATATCTTCTCTTATTGGTGAATTTAACACCTTACAAGTTGCTTGTTGTTCAAACATAATTTCTTTTTTATGAACTTCAACAATTTCTAAAATTACATTTATACTATTGTGAACTACTTTATCACCTGGTTTAAAAGTTCTATACTTTTTATATAGATAACCAAACACTTCAATAACATTTATTTCCATTAAATCTTCTTTCTTATAGTCACAAGAAATTTGATTATATAGATTGTCTAATATCTTTTGATTATTACTTAATTCATAAACTGAATCATAAATTAAAGTCTCTGGTTTTAACTCTACAAATTTTTCATATAGAACGTCATTACAAGATCCCATTACATTAATTAAAATGTGTGACATGTTTTTAGTTACAAGAACATTTATTGGTAATTCATTCATACTAAATCCTTCATAATTTTTATTTTATCTTTAAACACTTGTTTTAATTGTGCGTCAGCTAAATCAAAAATATTTAAAGGTGTATTTACTACTTTAACTACACCACCAACAACTTCAAAGATAGCTTTTCTTTTACTATCTGTCTCTTCATATTTTTTAAAAACAGTTGAGTGATCTTCTGCTTCAAACATGTCTAAATCTTCATTTATAAAAATATACATTTTTTATCCTTTTAATTTTCTATATACAAAATAGATTACTTAGTTCTAATGTAAATCTCTACTGGAATATCTAATTGATTTAAATACTTTTCCATTAAAGGTTTTACTTCATTCCAATCTAATCCACCATTATTACAACCAAGTTGTGGCATAGCCAAACTAGTTATTCCTCTATCCTTATATGTTTCAACAAGTTTCTTTAAACCACTTTCAAGATAAGACATTTGAGAAGAATTTTTCCAATTGTCTTTTGTTGGAAAGTTTAAAATTAACTTATCACCTTCTTTACATATTTGCAAAGTTCCTATTTTTAATAATTTCTTATTACAAATAGCTTTATAAGTTTTAAACATTTTTGGATATTTGTTTTTAAAAGCAAGTGCAATACCTGCTCCCATAACACCCACACAATTAACAGTATTTGTTAATGTTTGCATTTCAGAATCAAATAAATTTTGATCTACTTTATAAACAATCATAAATACCTCCGTAGTTAAATATCAAATAAATTGATTCTATTGTTATAGTTCTTTATGTAAAGAAAAACCATACTTTTTTGCTAAATCAAATAAGATTACAAGTTCTTTAGCTTCATTATCTTTTTTTAGTTCATTAACAATTTCTTGATAAGGTTTTTCAAATGCAGCAGCTAAAAGATCTTCATATCTTAAATAATCTATATCAATAGTAAAGACACCTGTTCCGTCTTCATTAGATACTACACGTATATAATTCAAGTCAATTAATTTTTTCATAACAGGATTATTAAAATTTGCATTTTGAATATATCCATGCTTCAAATAATCTTTTAATCTTTCAGGAATGTCTTTTGTAGTCATTTTTAATAGTCCTTTTTTATTTTAATATTATCAAAATATAACTTAATATTCAATTATATTGAGTAATTAAATTTAAAACACAAAGGCTATCAAATGAATTTTTTTAAAATAAATGTTACAAAGACTTCAACTTATGAAGGTATTATTGTTGCTAATTCTCTAGAAGAAGCGTTAATCAAAAAAGATAGATATACAAATGATACTATTAGAATTAGATCTGATC
>JACCDQ010445966.1_pt1 | contig 32427 bp, 24 predicted proteins | sample 7446031 | NCBI WGS metagenome assembly JACCDQ01 (sample SAMN15323442, study PRJNA562643) | freshwater metagenome | isolation source: river surface water | place: USA:Blue River Watershed | collected 2017-08-17 | reverse complement strand
GGCTGCCAGTGGTCACCACCAACTGCTCAGCGCTCAAACCCTGCACGCCCTTGGCCGCCATGAACGCCGTCAACTGCTCGCGCAGCGGCTGGTAGCCCTCGGTGGCGCCGTACTGCATCGCGCCCGCCGGCTCCTGCTCCAAGGCGGCCAAGGTGGCCTGCCGAATGCCGTCCACATCCACCAACCCCACATCGGGGAAGCCGCCGGCAAAACTGATGATGCCGGGCTTGCCCAGCAGCTTGAACAGCTCACGAATGGCAGAGGTTTCCACGTTGTTCAGGCGGTCGGCAAAGCGGATGGCGTTGTTGGCACTCATGTGAAAATCACGGCATGAAAAAGGAACACATCGAGCTGTTTTTTGCCACCTTGCAGGCGGCCAACCCACAGCCCAACACCGAGTTGGAGTATACGAGCGTGTTCGAACTGCTCGCGGCCGTGCTGCTGAGCGCCCAGGCCACCGACGTGGGCGTGAACAAGGCCACGCGCCGCCTGTTTCCGGCGGCCAACACGCCGCAGCAGATCCTTGATTTGGGCCTAGCCCAGCTGGAAACCTACATCCAGACCATCGGCCTGTACCGCAGCAAAGCCAAGCACCTGATGCAGACCTGCCAGATCCTTTTGGAGCAGCACGGCGGCCAGGTGCCCCGCACCCGCGAAGCGCTGGAGGCCCTGCCCGGCGTGGGCCGCAAGACCGCCAACGTGGTGCTTAACGTGGCCTTTGGAGAACCCACCATGGCGGTGGACACCCACATATTCCGTTTGGGCAACCGCACCGGCCTCGCCCCCGGCAAAACACCACTGGCCGTTGAGCAGAAGCTGCTCAAACGCATCCCTGCGCGTTTTCTGGAAAACGCGCACCACTGGCTTATTTTGCATGGACGCTACGTGTGCCAGGCCCGCAAGCCGCAATGTGGCCACTGTGCGGTGGCGGCCTATTGCGGCTACAAGGCCAAAACGCCCTGACACATCAACGCTATGCCTGGCCCACGCACCCTGCCCTGGATGGACCCTGGCGCGCCGTTTCCGCCGGTAGCGCAAACTTGGGCCGCCCGCGACCCCATCCCGGGCTTGCTGGCTGCAGGTGGTGCGCTGGACACGGCCACCCTCACCACCGCTTACCGCCAAGGCATTTTCCCCTGGTACAGCGCCGACCAGCCCATTCTCTGGTGGAGCCCGGACCCCCGCATGGTGCTGCGCCCCGAAAACTTTCGGTTGCATCCGTCACTGCGCAAGACGCTGCGCAGCGCGGTGCGACAACAGCGGCTCGAAATCCGCATCGACACCGCGTTCGAAACCGTCATCCACGCTTGTGCGCACACGCCCCGCAAAGGCCAGAACGGTACCTGGATCGTGCCCGAGATGGTGGACGCCTACATCGCCCTGCACCGGGCGGGCCACGCCCACAGCGTGGAAACCTGGTGGGATGGCGAGTTGGTCGGCGGCCTTTACTGCGTGAACCAAGGCCGCATGGTGTTTGGCGAATCCATGTTCAGCCACCGCAGCGACGCTTCCAAAATGGCCCTTTCCGCCTTGGTCGCCTGCTGCCTGGCTTGGGACGTGCCGGCCATCGACTGCCAACAAAACACAGCCCACCTCGCCTCCTTGGGTGCCAATGAAATGTCGCGGACCAAGTTCATCGAGCAGTTGAACCAAGCCATAAACCTCCCTGCGCCCCGGTGGTATTTTGACCCTCTATACTGGACCGACTTGTTTCAACTCTCTATTCACCGCAAAACGCCGTGACCCGACCGCAAGAGCTGCCACTGCAGGCTTTGCAATTTTACGCCACAGCCTCGTACCCGTGCAGCTACCTGCCCGAGCGCAGCGCGCGCTCCCAGGTCGCCACGCCCAGCCACCTGATCAACAACGACGTCTATTCAGAGCTGGTGACCTTGGGTTTTCGGCGCAGCGGCTTGTTCACGTACCGCCCCCACTGCGACAGCTGCAACGCCTGCCAACCCTTGCGGGTCTTGACCACAGAATTCCGCCCCAACCGCAGCCAACGCCGTGCTTGGAAGCAGCACGCCAACTTGCAGGTGCGTGTGCTGGAACTGGGCTATGTGCACGAACACTACCAGCTTTATCAACGTTACCAACACAGCCGCCACGCCGGGGGCGGCATGGACGAAGACAGCGTAGACCAATACACCCAGTTTCTTTTACAAAGCCGTGTCAACTCCCGTTTGGTGGAGTTTTGGCTCCCAGGCACCAACAACGCACCCCATCAGCTCAAAATGGTTTCGATGATCGACGTGCTGAACGACGGGCTTTCCGCCGTTTACACGTTTTACGAACCCGAAGCAGGCGCCTCCTATGGCACTTTCAACGTGCTGTGGCAAATTGAACAGGCGCGTGCGATGGGGCTGCAGCATGTGTACCTGGGGTACTGGATTGCCAACAGCCCCAAGATGGCATACAAAAGCCACTTTCAACCAGCCGAAATCCGCACTCAAAACGCATGGGAGAAATTTCACCCTGTAAAATGAGCGCTTCAAAGTGGAACGGCCATGACCAAACGCTCAGACACCCTTCCCAGCCAACCCAGCGTTCAAGTTCTAGAACGGATGTTTCATTTGCTGGAGGTGCTGGCATCCCGTGAAGAACCGGTTTCCCTCAAAGAAATCAGCGAACGCACAGGTTTGCACCCCTCCACTGCACATCGCATTCTCAACGACCTCGCCATCGGCCGTTTTGTTGATCGGCCAGAGGCTGGCAGCTACCGTCTTGGCATGAGGCTGCTGGAATTGGGCAACCTGGTCAAAGGCAGGCTGAATGTTCGAGATGCCGCACTGGGCCCCATGCGCGAACTCCACAAGCTGATTCAGCAGCCGGTGAATCTTAGCGTTCGCCAAGGCGATGAAATCATTTACGTCGAACGTGCTTACAGCGAACGATCGGGCATGCAGGTGGTGCGCGCCATTGGCGGACGGGCACCGCTGCACCTCACATCCGTGGGCAAACTTTTTTTGGCCGCCGACGACCCACAACGGGTTAGCGCCTACGCGACCCGCACCGGACTCATGGGCAACACCCGCAACAGCTTGACCCAAATGGCCAGTCTGGAGCGCGAACTCCAGCAATGTCGTGCCCAAGGCGTGGCCCGAGACAACGAAGAACTCGAAGTGGGTGTGCGTTGTATGGCAGCTGGCATCTACGACGACCAAGGCAAACTGGTGGCGGGTTTGTCTATTTCAGCCCCAGCAGACCGGCTGGATGAAAGCTGGCTGCCCAAGCTGCAAAACACAGCAAAAGCGATCAGCCAAGCCATGGGGTACAGCCCTGAAGCTTAACTGACTCAACAAGGGGGTCGTGTACCGGCCGCTCTGCTCCGGTGGTTCAGCGTCACCCTTTGCGTGTGTGGGCAAGGCCCTGCGAGTTGATCGCGCCTTCCACCCAACGCCGCACGCGCTCCGCATCGCCCAGTCGGGCAGCCTTGCCAGCAGCATCCAAAAACACCATGATCAGCTGCCGGCCTGCAACACTGGCTTGCATCACCAAGCAACGCCCCGCCTCAGCTATGTAACCGGTCTTTTGGAGCCCAATGTCCCAATCGGGGTTGTCAATCAAACGGTTGCTGTTGCGGTACTGCAGGGTCCTGCTGCCCACATCCATGGAGTAACTCGGCGACGTAGACAAATCCCGAATCAAGGGGCGCTGGTAAGCCGCATTGACCAGCGCAGCCAAATCACGAGCGCTCGACTGGTTGGAACTGGACAAACCTGTGGGTTCGATGAAGCGGCTGTCGTTCATACCCAAATCGCGTGCCTTTTGGTTCATCAAACGAACAAAATGCTGCAATCCACCGGGGTAGGTGCGCCCCAAAGCATGCGCCGCACGGTTCTCGCTGGACATCAAGGCCAGGTGCATGGCTTCGCCGCGCGACAAACGCGTGCCTACTGCCAAACGCGAACCGCTGCCTTTGAGTGTGTCCACGTCGTCCGCCGTGATGGTGATTTCCTCGTTCATGGGCAAATTGGCGTCCGCCACCAGCAGCCCAGTCATCAATTTGGTGATGGACGCAATCGGCAGAACCGCCGTCTCATTTTTGCTGATCAGTACTTCGTGGGTGTTTTGGTCCATCACAAAGGCCACCCGAGAGCTGAGGTTCAAGGGGCCACTGTCTTCCATCAAACCCATTTTTTGGCCGTACGTGGCGGGCGCAGCTGCCGCAACCCGGACCACTGAAGACTTGGCAGCCAGCTGTTCCGTCGGCTTGGTCCTCAGCTTGCGCGCATTGTTCTTGGCAACCACCGTGCGCTTGGAGTCTGCACGTTTGGCCACCGTCTTTTTGGCGCCCTTTTTGCCAGCAACCAGCTGCTTCTTTTGCGCAGTGGCCGACTTGGAGGTGGCTGCAACCGCCTGAACCGAAGCCACAGACAAGGCTGCGCCCAAAACCAATCCAAGAAAAACCTGTGCGCAACGCTTGTAACTCAGCATGGTCGAACTCTCCAACAACATCGCCCAAATTGTAAGGAAAGAAGCGCTTTAAAGCCAATAAAAATCAAATAGTTGCAAAAATATCTTCAGCGACTTTCACAACAAAGGCACCCCGTCGGTGCCTTTGTTGCCCAATTCGCACTTACAAGCCGCCCTCAGCCTTGCGCGGCAACCCGATCCGCTTTGCTGTGCAGCTTGTTCAGCGCACTCAGGTAGGCTTTGGCCGACGCGACCACGATGTCGGGGTCGGAACCAACGCCATTGACCACGCGACCGCTATGCTGAAGGCGCACGGTCACCTCGCCTTGGCTTTCGGTGGAACCACTGGTGATCGCATTCACCGAATACAACACCAGTTCCGCGCCGCTCTTGACGTGCCCTTCAATCGCTTTAAGGGACGCATCAACGGGGCCATTGCCATCGGCTTCTCCCATGTACTCTTTGCCCGCGGCGGTGAACACCACGCGTGCATGTGGGCGCTCGCCGGTCTCGCTGTGCTGAGACAAAGACACCAAGCCGTATTGCTCCTTCTCGGGTGTCACACTTTCATCGCTGACCAAGGCAAGTATGTCCTCATCGAAAATCTCGCTCTTGCGGTCAGCCAACTCTTTGAACTTGGCAAAGGCCGTGTTGATTTCACCTTCAGATTCCATTTCAATGCCCAGCTCCTCCAGGCGCTGTTTGAAGGCATTGCGGCCGCTGAGCTTGCCCAAAACAATCTTGTTGGCACTCCAGCCCACGTCCTCGGCTCGCATGATTTCGTAGGTATCGCGCGCTTTGAGCACACCGTCTTGGTGAATGCCTGACGCATGGGCAAACGCGTTGGCACCTACCACCGCCTTGTTGGGCTGCACCACAAAACCCGTGGTCTGGCTGACCATGCGGCTGGCCGGCACGATCTGCGAAGTGTCTATGCCCACCACCAAATCAAAATAATCACGACGGGTTTTGACGGCCATCACAATCTCTTCGAGCGAACAATTGCCTGCACGTTCACCCAGTCCATTGATCGTGCACTCCACCTGGCGCGCTCCGCCAATCTTCACGCCCGCCAAAGAGTTGGCCACGGCCATGCCCAAGTCGTTGTGGCAGTGCACCGACCAGATCGCCTTGTCGCTGTTGGGCACCATCTCACGCAGGGTCTTGATGAAATTGCCGTAAAGCTCGGGAATGGCGTAACCCACGGTGTCGGGGATGTTGATGGTGGTCGCACCTTCGTTGATCACAGCCTCCACAACACGGGCAAGAAAAGGCAACTCGGAGCGGTAGCCGTCTTCGGCGCTGAACTCCACGTCACCCACCAAGTTGCGCGCAAAACGCACCGATTGCCGGGCCTGCTCCAACACCTGTTCGGGCGTCATGCGCAGCTTTTTCTCCATGTGCAAGGGGCTGGTGGCAATGAAGGTGTGGATGCGAGCCCGGTTGGCGCCCTTGAGCGCTTCTGCCGAGCGAGAAATGTCACGGTCATTGGCGCGGGACAAAGAGCAGATCGTGGAGTCTTTGATCACATCGGCAATGGCCTTGACCGATTCAAAATCGCCGTTGGAACTGGCCGCAAAACCCGCCTCAATTACATCCACTTTCAGACGCTCAAGCTGGCGCGCAATCCTCAGCTTTTCGTCTTTGGTCATGGATGCACCTGGGGATTGCTCGCCATCGCGCAAGGTGGTGTCGAAAATGATCAGTTGGTCGCTCATTGGATACTCCATTGGGTTGGCTCTTGGCCAACGATGAAAACCCCACAGTGTCCACAAAACAAACGGCCCGCTGCGGGTGCATACGGGCCGTTGGTGTGGAAAACGCGTGCGCTATCCTGCCTGCCCGTAGAACAGGGGTAGTAGCAGGTCACGTGCGTTGTTCATGCTTGACAATGTATCACAAAGCTTGCGTGGAGGCGCATAGAAAAAACCCATCACAGAAAGCTGCTTAATCTATGAGGTGGACCGCGGTTAATCGTGCAAACCGCGTTCGTCGGGTTCATCTGTACTCGTGCTAACCACACTGACGGGCTTGCCTTTGGCTTTGCGCAGCCCGTAAACCACATAGCCCGACAGCCCGTACAAAATAAAAACCCCAAACAAAACGGTGGGCGGATGAATATTGATGATAGCGATGCCCAAGGCAATCAAAACAATGGCTGCAAACGGGACGCTGCGCTTGAGGCTCAAATCCTTGAAGCTGTAGAACGGGACGTTGGTCACCATGGTCAGACCCGCATACAAGGTGATCGCAAACATCGGCCACTCCAGGTCTGGCCCGTTGTAGCCGCTTTCAGTCATCAACCAAATAAACCCAGCCACCAAAGCCGCCGCCGCAGGCGATGGCAGCCCCTGAAAGTAACGCTTGTCGACCACGCTGGTGTTGACGTTGAAGCGCGCCAAGCGCAGGGCCGCGCAGGCGCAGTAGACAAATGCCGCTATCCAGCCCCAACGCCCCAGACCCCGCAGCGCCCATTCATAAGCAATCAACGCCGGCGCTGCACCGAAGGACACCATGTCAGACAAAGAGTCCATCTGCTCGCCAAACGCACTTTGCGTGTTTGTCATGCGGGCGACCCGGCCGTCAAGACTGTCGAGCACCATGGCCACAAAAATACCGACCGTAGCCAAATCGAAACGCCCGTTCATGGACATAACCACCGCATAAAAGCCGCCAAACAGGGCCGCCAAAGTGATCATGTTGGGCAACACATAAATGCCCTTGTGCCGCCGCATGGGGGCTTGGTCGTGGGTGTTCAGGGGGTCGGTACCGTCGTGCATGGGGCAAGTGTAAGTCAGTGCAAGCGCTCAATGGGTGCATTCAACACAAAAGCCGCCCGAAGGCGGCTTTTTCTGGCACGCAACCAAGCCCAAGGGCCTGGTCAGCGTACATCAGTTGCGGGTCTGATCGACCAACTTGTTCTTTGCAATCCAAGGCATCATGGCGCGCAACTGGGCACCCACGGTCTCGATCGGGTGCTCGGCGTTCAGGCGGCGGCGAGCGGTCATGCTCGGGTAGTTGGTGCGGCCTTCCAGGATGAACATCTTGGCGTATTCACCGGTCTGGATGCGCTTCAACGCAGCGCGCATGGCTTCGCGCGACTTCTCGTTGATGACTTCGGTGCCAGTCACGTACTCGCCATACTCCGCGTTGTTGGAGATGGAGTAGTTCATGTTGGCAATACCGCCTTCGTACATCAGGTCGACGATCAGCTTCAACTCGTGCAGGCACTCGAAGTAAGCCATTTCGGGGGCGTAGCCGGCTTCGGTCAGGGTTTCAAAGCCCATCTTCACCAGTTCCACCGCGCCGCCACACAGCACGGCTTGCTCGCCGAACAGGTCGGTCTCGGTTTCTTCTTTGAAGTTGGTTTCGATGATGCCACCCTTGCCGCCACCGTTGGCCATGGCGTAGCTCAGGGCCAGGTCACGGGCCTTGCCAGACTTGTCTTGGTACACCGCGATCAGGGAAGGCACGCCGCCACCCTTGAGGTATTCGGAACGCACGGTGTGGCCGGGGCCCTTGGGAGCGATCATGACCACGTCCAGGTCGGCGCGGGGCACCACTTGGTTGTAATGCACGTTGAAGCCGTGGGCAAAGGCCAAAGTGGCACCTTGCTTCATGTTGGGGGCCACGTTGTTGTTGTACACCTCAGGGATGTTCTCGTCAGGCAACAGGATCATGACCAGATCAGCTGCTTTGACGGCATCGTTCACTTCCATCACGGTCAGGCCGGCCTTGGCCACCTTGTCCCAAGAAGCGCCGCCCTTGCGCAAACCGACCACCACCTTCACGCCGCTGTCGTTCAGGTTTTGGGCGTGGGCATGGCCTTGGCTGCCGTAGCCAATGATGGCCACGGTCTTGCCCTTAATCAGGCTCAGGTCACAGTCTTTGTCGTAGAAAACTTTCATGTTTTTTCCTTGTTGGAGAGGGGGTTGCCGTTCGTGAAAGAGCCCGTCGAAGGGCTTTCGACAGACCCAGCCCGAACGGAGTGTTGGCTGAGCCCGAAAAACCTTTAATTTTAAACGCGCAGGATGCGCTCGCCGCGCCCAATGCCGCTGGCGCCGGTGCGCACGGTTTCAAGTATCGCAGTCCGGTCAATCGCCTCCAAAAACGCATCGTTCTTGGACTGGTCGCCAGTGAGTTCGATGGTGTAGCTCTTTTCGGTCACATCGATGATGCGGCCACGGAAGATGTCGGCCATGCGCTTCATCTCTTCGCGCTCTTTGCCCACCGCACGCACTTTCACCATCATCAGCTCACGCTCGGTGTAGGCGCCTTCGGTCAGGTCCACCACCTTGACCACTTCAATTAGGCGGTTAAGGTGCTTGGTGATCTGTTCGATCACGTCGTCCGACCCGGTGGTCTGGATGGTCATGCGCGACAGAGACGGGTCTTCTGTGGGCGCAACGGTCAGGGACTCGATGTTGTAACCACGGGCAGAAAACAAACCGACCACGCGCGACAAGGCACCAGGTTCGTTTTCAAGCAATACGGCAATGATGTGTTTCATGTGTTGATTCCTCTTTTCTGGGCCCTCCCCCGCGCACGGTAATGCGCAGGCTTGGCCGCAAATAGATTCGTCTAAAAAATTAAAGGTCTTCGCTACCCAGAAGCATCTCGGTGATGCCTTTGCCGGCTTGCACCATCGGGAACACGTTCTCGGTGGGGTCGGTGCGGAAGTCGATGAACACGGTGCGGTCTTTGTATTTGGTGCGTGCGTCGTGCAGGGCCTGTTCAACGTCTTGTGGACGTTCAATCTTCATGCCCACATGTCCGTAAGCCTCGGCCAGCTTCACAAAGTCGGGCAGCGCGTCCATGTAGCTGTGACTGTAGCGGCCTGAATATTCAATTTCTTGCCACTGACGCACCATGCCCAGGTAGCGGTTGTTCAGCGACAAAATTTTGATCGGCGTGTTGTACTGCAAGCAGGTGGAGAGTTCCTGGATGCACATCTGCACCGAACCCTCGCCCGTGACGCAGAACACCTCGCTCTCGGGCTTGGCCAGCTTGATGCCCATGGCGTAAGGAATGCCCACGCCCATGGTGCCCAGGCCGCCAGAGTTGATCCAGCGACGCGGTTCTTTGAACTTGTAATACTGCGCCGCCCACATCTGGTGCTGGCCCACATCGGAGGTGATGTACGCGTCAGCGTCTTGGGTCATGTTCCACAAGGTTTCGATCACGTACTGCGGCTTGATAACCTCTGTGTTGCCACGGTCGTATTTCAAGCAATCGCGGCCACGCCACGCGTCAATGGTTGACCACCAGTTGGCCAATGCGGCTTCATCCGGCTTGTGCTGGCCTTCCTGGATCATGGAGATCATTTCGGTCAGCACATCTTTCACATCACCCACGATCGGCACATCCACCTTCACCCGTTTGGAGATGCTGGACGGGTCAATGTCGATGTGAATGATCTTGCGCTCGACAGATGCGAAGTGCTTGGGGTTGCCGATCACGCGGTCATCGAAACGGGCACCCACTGCCAGCAACACGTCGCAGTTTTGCATGGCGTTGTTGGCTTCAATGGTACCGTGCATGCCCAGCATGCCCAAAAATTTGGGTGCTGTAGCGGGGTAAGCGCCCAAGCCCATGAGGGTGTTGGTGACCGGATAACCCAACATATCCACCAGCGTGCGCAGTTCCTGCACCGCGTTGCCCAGCAGCACACCGCCACCGGTGTAGATGTAGGGCCGCTTGGCGTTCAAAAGCAGCTGAAGGGCCTTGCGAATCTGCCCGCCGTGGCCCTTGCGCACCGGGTTGTAGGAACGCATGGACACCGTTTCGGGGTAGCCGGTGTACGGGATTTTCTTGAAGGACACATCCTTGGGGATGTCAACCACCACCGGGCCAGGGCGACCACTGCGCGCAATGTGGAAGGCCTTTTTCATCGTTTCGGCCAAGTCACGCACGTCTTTCACCAGGAAATTGTGCTTGACGATGGGGCGTGTGATGCCAACGGTGTCACATTCCTGGAAGGCGTCCAGGCCAATGGCGGCCGTGGGCACCTGACCCGAAATGATCACCATCGGAATGCTGTCCATGTAGGCGGTGGCAATGCCGGTGACAGCGTTGGTCAGGCCGGGGCCAGAGGTAACCAAAGCGACGCCCACTTCGCCGGTGGCACGCGCAAAGCCATCGGCAGCGTGCACAGCCGCTTGTTCGTGACGCACCAGCACGTGCTGGATGGTGTCTTGACGGTACAGCGCGTCGTAAATGTAGAGCACCGCACCACCTGGGTAACCCCAGATTTGCTTGACGCCTTCGGCTTGCAAAGCACGAACCATAATGTCCGCACCCATGAGTTCAGGGGCTGCGGCTGCGGGGGTTTGGGTAGCGGCCGAGATTTCGGCCTTGGTGATTTCCATGATGAACCTCTGAAGTATTTCTCTGACGAAAAACCTGGGGTGCCTCTTTGCCCGCTCTTGTGAAGCTGCTTCGAGACTTGAGACCAAAGCCATGGGCGGTAAACCGCTCGACTTTGATCCGTTTGCCTTGATTTGAGTGGTAGCCTTGCATTATCGCATGTTCAAGCCCACACCTACAACGCTGCTGGCGTTTGACGATGGGAATGCGAAAATAAGAGCTTCAAACCAACCTAAACATCCCGTGTCAGATCCCGTTCACACACCCGCAGGCAGTCCAACTTACATGGAAACGCCCAGTTTGCCCAAGCGCATGGCCTGCTGGCTTTACGAAGGCATGTTGTTGTTTGGCGTGGTATTCATTGCGGGCTACCTGTTCAGCACACTCACTCAAACCCGCCACGCGCTGGACAACCGCCACCCACAACAAGCGTTTTTGTTCCTGGTGTTTGGCATCTATTTCACTTGGTTTTGGGGCAAAGGCCAAACCTTGGCCATGAAAACTTGGCACATCAAAATCGTGGACAAGCATGGAGCACCTGTGAGCCAGGGCCGCGCCTTGCTTCGCTATGTGCTGAGTTGGATCTGGTTCTTGCCCCCGCTGGCGCTGGGTGGGTGGTGGGCATTGCCCGGTGCGGAAGTGACCGTTATTGCACTCGGGTGGGTGGGTGTTTGGGCGGTTCTGGCACGGTTTCACCCCCAGCGACAATTTTGGCACGACGCATGGGCCGGCACCCGGTTGGTGGTACACAAGCTGCCCGATAACAAACCCAAAAAGTCCAGCTGAAAAAATGACCCACCCATCACAAGAGCACCCAACCGCACAAAAGCAGCGCCAGGGCTTGGCAAGGCTGCTGCATGCAACGCGTTACTCTGTTTCAGGCTTAGCAGCCGCCTGGCACGAGCCTGCCTTCAAGCAAGAAGCCCTGCTGGCCGCGGTGCTGGTGCCCGGGGCGTTTTGGCTGGGCCGCACTTGGGTCGAAACTGCCCTGCTGGTGGCCGTTTGGGTGGCTGTTTTGGTGGCGGAATTGCTGAACACGGCAGTCGAAACCGCGATCGACCGGGTGGGCCCAGAATGGAACGCCCTGTCCAAAAAAGCCAAAGACATAGGCAGTTCGGCGGTGCTGCTGGCCCTGCTGCTGGCCATAGCCGTGTGGCTGACAGCAGCCTGGCAACACTTTGCACAGACATGAACCACAGCAGCAGCCCGCTTTTTTCGATATGTGTTTACTGCGGCTCACGCCCAGGCAAGCTGGCCCAATATGAGCAAGCGGCCCGAGAGGTGGGTGAGTGGATCGGTCGCCACCAAGGGCAGTTGGTTTACGGCGGCGGTCAGAATGGCCTGATGGGCACCGTGGCCAGCGCTACCCTGGCGGCGGGCGGCCGCGTGGTGGGCGTTACCCCGCAAAGCCTGGTGGACCGCGAGTGCGCCAAAAGCGATTGCACCGAACTGCACGTGGTTGAAAACATGCACGAACGCAAACGCATGATGATGGAGCGCGCCGATGCCTTTTTGGCGCTCCCTGGCGGCGTGGGCACCTTTGAAGAATTGTTTGAAGTGTGGGCCTGGCACCAATTGGGGTACCACAGCAAACCTATGGGCTTGCTGAATGTTGCGGGCTATTACAGCCCACTGATGACGTTTCTAGCAACCAGTGTCAGCGAAGGGTTTGTGCAACCCTGGCAGATGGAACTGATTCAGACCGACGACAACGCAACCCTTTTGCTGCAACAACTGGTGCAAATGGCGGGTTTTGGGTCAGTGACAAAACCTCAGGCCATCTAAAAAAACCAAGCCCCAGACACGGCAAAGGGTCAGATGGCTGCGCCGTCTTGTTCGCCTGTTCGGATGCGGACAACCCGCTCCACAGGCGTGACAAAAATCTTGCCGTCCCCGATTTTTCCTGTGCGTGCCGCACGGATGATGGCATCCAGGCAGCGCTCCACATCGTCAGAGTTCACCACCACTTCCACACGAACCTTGGGCAGAAAATCAACCACGTATTCGGCACCCCGGTAAAGTTCGGTGTGGCCTTTTTGGCGGCCAAAGCCTTTCACCTCAGTCACGGTCAAGCCAGTCACACCCTGCTCGGCCAGTGCTTCGCGCACCTCCTCCAGCTTGAAGGGTTTGATGATGGCGGTGATTTGCTTCATGCTCAAGGCTCCGAGGTAGTCAATGCTTCCAAAATCGTACCACGGATGACGCGCCGCTGGCGACCCAAGGGCAGCCCCGTTTCAACCCCGAAACCGGTTGGTGTTGGGGTAACGCCAATCTTTGCCAAAGCTGCGGTGCGTCACACGCACACCCACTGGTGCCTGGCGGCGCTTGTATTCGTTCACTCGGATCAAGCGAACCACCTGTTCAACCGCCGCAGGGTCGTATCCGGCGGCAACGATTTGTGCCGGGTCTTGGTCGTTCTCCATGTACCGCTCGACGATCGCGTCCAGCACCTCGTAAGGCGGGAGGCTGTCCTGGTCCTTTTGATCGGGCCGCAACTCTGCGCTGGGCGGTCGGGTGATGATGCGCTCTGGGATTGGGTTGATGCAAGTGCCATAGGGGTCGTTGGCGTTGCGCCACCAAGCCAGTTTAAACACCAAAGTCTTGACCACATCCTTGATGACCGCAAACCCCCCGGCCATGTCGCCGTACAAAGTGCAGTAGCCCGTGGCCATTTCGCTTTTGTTGCCGGTGGTCAGGACGATGCTGCCCAGCTTGTTGCTCAAGGCCATCAGTAGGGTGCCGCGTATGCGGGCCTGCAAATTTTCCTCAGTGGCATCTATGGGCTTGCCCTGAAACAAGGGGTTCAGTGAACTCAAAAAGGCTTCAAATTCAGGCTGAATGCTGATCTCATCGTAACGGACCCCCATGCGTGCGGCCATGTCACGCGCGTCCAACCACGAAATGTCGGCCGTGTAGGGAGACGGCATCATGACGGCGCGCACTTTGTCAGCGCCCAGGGCGTCCACGGCAATGGCCAACACCAACGCCGAATCGATGCCGCCGGACAAACCAATCAGAGCACCCGGAAAACCATTTTTTCCGATGTAGTCCCGGACACCCAGCACCAAGGCATGCCAAAGATCCTCTTCGCTGCTGTGTTCTGGGGCCACAGGCCCGGAAAGTGAAAGGTGCTCCTCGTTCTGAACCAGCACGTCGAGCAAATCCGTCTGAAAACTGGGGCTGCGCGCCGCCAGAGAACCGTCGGCGTCCAAAGCAAAGCTGCGGCCTTCAAAAACGATTTCATCCTGCCCGCCCACCAAGTGCGCGTACACCAAGGGCAAGCCGGTGGTGGTTGCTCTCTGGCGCATGGCTTGCTCACGTTCGTCGCCTTTGCCCACATGAAACGGCGATGCATTGATGACCACCAGCAATTGCGCACCTGCCGCTTGGGCATCTCGGGCAGGCCTTTCGTGCCAGGCGTCCTCGCAAATGAGCAAACCCACCCGAACGCGGGCTCCATCTTGAACGGGCAAATCGAACACGCAAGTCTCTTGCCCCGGCACGAAGTACCGACGTTCATCAAACACTTGGTAATTGGGCAACTCGCGCTTGGCGTAGCACTGCAACACCTGCCCTTCGCGGATCACACTGGCCGCGTTGTGGCATGGCGCACGCCCCACGCTGCGCGAGGCCCCAGCCCCCCCCTGAACCCGGACCGGGTGGCCGACCACCAGTGTCAGCCCTTTCAACCCAGCGGTGGCACAGGTCACTGCAATCAAGGCATCATCACAGGCATCTAGAAAGGCCGGGCGCAAAAACAAGTCTTCAGCCGCGTAGCCGCACAGAGCCAGCTCGGGTGTCAGCAATAACTGCGCACCTCTGGCATGGGCTTGGTGGGCAGCGTCGACAATTTTTTGGGCATTGCCCGCCATGTCACCCACCACAAAATTGAGCTGGGCAACGCAAATTTTGAAAGTCATGGAACAGTTGGAACCAGAAGGCCTGAGCCGTTGCAGCGATTATGTCATTCGGGTGCTGTCGCCAGCCGACGGTACGCTAGCCGCTGCCTGGAACACATTGCTGGCAATCAGTCACCCCGACCAAGCCGGCGCCCCGTTCATGCGTTTTGAGTACTTGGCGGCCCTGCACTTGAGCGCCAGTGCCTACCCCAGCACGGGCTGGACCCCGCAATGGCTGGGGCTGTGGCAAGGTGCAGAGCTGATGGCGGCTGCCCCGCTGTACTTGAAAACACATTCCTACGGCGAATACGTGTTTGACTGGGCCTGGGCCGATGCCTACCAACGACACGGCCTGAACTACTACCCCAAGGCCGTGGTTGCTGTGCCCTTTACACCGGTGCCTGGACCACGTCTGCTGGCCCGCGATGCCTCTTGGCGCAGACAGCTGGTGCAGGAACTCCTGGTGTTTTGCCAAGGGCAGGGTGTGTCTTCCTTGCACCTGCTGTTCGCCAGCTCAGCCGACCTGGACGCGACGTCACAAAATTTGAACGACGCCCACTTTACCCCCAGGCACACGGTGCAATTTCACTGGCACAACACCAAGCCGGGGGCGTCAAGCAACGCGTCCACCGCTTTCGCCGACTTTGATGATTTTTTGAGCACACTGAACCAAGAGAAACGAAAAAAGATCCGCCAAGAGCGACGCAAAGTGTCCGATGCGGGCTTAATTTTCAAGGCGCTGCGGGGCCACGACATCGGTGCCAGCGACTGGGACTTCTTTTACCGCTGCTATGCCCAAACTTATCGCGAACACGGCAACCCGCCGTATTTGACACGGGATTTTTTTCAACGGCTTCAATCCGAGCAAGCCCGCCTGTGGTTGATGTTTATTGCATACAACCCGCATGGCAAGCCCGTTGCTGCCAGCTTGGTCGCATTGAGCGACGAGAGCGAATCACCCCAAGCGGCTTTCGGGCGCTATTGGGGGGCATTGGAGCGGGTGGATTGCCTGCACTTTGAAGCGTGCTATTACCAGCCGCTGCAATGGTGCATAACCCAAGGCGTAAAACGCTTTGAGGGGGGCGCGCAAGGTGAGCACAAGATGGCCAGGGCACTGATGCCCACCACAACCCACAGCACCCATTGGCTGGCCCACCCATCATTTGCTGATGCGGTGGACCGGTTTTTAGACCGCGAAACCGAAGGGGTCGAGCGTTACCTCGAACACCTGGGCCAACGCAGCCCGTTCAGGCAAGCCTGAACGCTGGCAACTTATTTGGCCGCCACGTTGGCAATGCCGTCAGACACTTCTTTTTTGGCCGCTGCCAAGTCGCCCCAGCCCAGCACCTTGACCCATTTGCCCTTTTCCAAATCTTTGTAGTGCTCGAAAAAGTGCTCAATTCGCTTGAGTTCTATGGGGTTCAGGTCTTCCAGCTTCTGGATGTGCGAGTACATGGGCAAGATTTTTTCGGTCGGTACGGCCAACACCTTGCCATCCACACCGGCTTCGTCTTCCATGTTCAAAATACCCAGGGCGCGGCACGGCACCACCACACCAGCTTGCAGGGGGAACGGTGTCAGCACCAGCACATCGACTGGGTCGCCATCACCCGACAGGGTTTGAGGCACGTAGCCATAGTTGGCCGGGTAGTGCATGGCGGTGCTCATAAAGCGGTCGACAAACAGTGCGCCAGATTCCTTGTCCACCTCGTACTTGACCGGATCGCCATTCATCGGGATTTCGATGACGACGTTAAACACTTCGGGGGCCTTGCTGCCAGGAGTCACATTGTTCAGGGACATGGTTGATACCAAAAGGTGGTTGAAAACGAAATCGGTCAAATTGGGACAGATTTTACTGATCCCAAGCTTACTGCCCCCGCTCAGATGGCACTTGGAGCAAACTGTGGACGCTCAAGCGTAAAACGCTTGCTCGCTAAGGCTGCATGCCCTGTGGAAGTAACAGGTTTTTTTATGCCTTTGTTGTGCGCGGGCGCTGGTACATGCGCTGATGGTGTACCCTCAGACGCATGTCTGAACGTGTCATTCCTTTGGTGGACCAGCGACTGCACGCCGTGCCTGCGCTGGTGCCTGCGCAACCCATAGCCGCCACAGGCACCCTTTTAGACGGCTTTGCACGCCCGCTTCGTGATTTGCGCATTAGTGTGACCGATCGATGCAACTTCCGCTGTAGCTACTGCATGCCCAAAGAGGTGTTTAACAACAGTTACAGCTATTTGCCGCATTCGTCGCTGCTTACTTTTGAAGAAATCACCCGGTTGACCCAATTGTTTGTGGCCCATGGTGTAAAAAAAGTGCGCCTAACCGGAGGCGAACCACTGTTGCGCAAAAACCTGGAGGTTTTGGTGGCTCAGTTGGCCCAGTTGCGGACCACCGAAGGCCAGCCTCTGGACTTGACACTGACCACCAACGGCAGCCTGTTGGCACGCAAAGCACAGGCCTTGAAGGACGCGGGTCTTAACCGGGTCACGGTCAGCCTGGACGGCTTGGACGATGCCATATTCCGCCGCATGAACGATGTGGATTTCCCCGTGGCAGATGTTTTGGATGGCATTGCCAAGGCGCAAGCTGTGGGGCTGGGGCCCATCAAGGTGAACATGGTGGTCAAGCGCGGAACCAACGAAGACCAAATTTTGCCCATGGCAAGGCATTTCCAAGGCACAGGCATTGTGTTGCGCTTTATTGAATACATGGACGTTGGGGCCACCAACGGCTGGTGCATGGACGAAGTGCTGCCCAGCGCGGACGTGGTGCAACGGATTTCGTCACAAATGCCCTTGGTGCCGCTGGAAGCGAGTGCCCCCGGCGAAACCGCCGAACGGTGGGGTTACCTGGGGCCCGATGGCCAGCACGATCCGGCCCTGGGCGAAATTGGCGTGATCAGCAGCGTCACCCAGGCTTTTTGTGGTGATTGCAACCGAGCCCGACTGTCCACCGAAGGCAAGGTGTACCTGTGCCTGTTCGCCAGCCAAGGCCACGACTTGAGGGACTTGCTGCGTGACGGCACCTCCGATGCCGAACTGAGCTCTGCCATCGGCGCCATTTGGCAAGGCCGCACGGACCGCTATTCGGCGCTGCGAGCCAAGCTGCCGCCAGGTGCTGCCCATACACCAGGCCGGCGCATTGAAATGAGTTACATCGGGGGCTGAACGTTGGCGTCTTTGATCACTGGACTGGTGTTGGCGGGTGGCCGAGGCAGTCGCATGGGCGGCACCGACAAAGGTTTGCAAGCCCACAACGGAACGCCGCTGGCGCTGGGGGCGCTGCAACGCCTACAGGCACAAACAGGGGTGCTGCCTTTGCAATGTGCGATCAATGCCAACCGCCATTTGGACACTTACGAAACTTGGCAAGTGCCTGTTTGGCCCGACCAAATCGAAGGTTTTCCCGGCCCTTTGGCTGGCTTTTTAACCGGGCTTGCCCATTGCACCACGCCGTACTTGCTGACGGTACCGTGCGACAGCCCCCGATTCCCCTTGGATTTGGCTGAGCGGTTGATGCATGCCCTGCAAACCGAGGGCACCGACTTGGCCATGCCATGGGCGCCGCTCTGCGAGGGCATGGAATTGGGACAGCCTGCGCCACAACCCGTGTTTTGCCTGATGCGCACTGGCGTGGCTCCCAGCCTCCAGGCGTTTGTGGCCTCGGGCCAGGGCAAAATTTTCAAGTGGGCGCAACAAACGGGCGTGGCTTTGGTGCCTTTTGACAAACCCCATGACGACCCACACGCCTTCAGCAATATCAATACCTTGACTGACCTGGCCACCTTCTCGGCCCCCTGATCACTTTCCATCACACTGCGCCATGCACCCCACCCTGGACGAAATTGCAGCGAGTTTGGCCGGCTATGACCCCAAGGCCTTGTCCGCCGATGCGGTCAACGCCTTTTTAAGCGCCTTGGTTCAGCCGCTTACGGATACAGAATCCGTGCCTCTGTTCGGGGCCTTGGATCGTATTTTGGCCAACGATGTGGTCTCGCCTGTCAGCGTGCCGCCACACGACAACTCTGCGATGGATGGCTACGCTTTGCGCGGTGCCGACTTGTTGCCGGGACAAACCACTGATCTCAGGAACTTGGGCACCGCCTTCGCAGGTGAAGCTTGGAAGGGTGTGGCTTGCGCCGGGGAATGCGTGAAGATCATGACCGGCGCCATCATGCCCGCGGGCACGGACACGGTGGTGCCCGTCGAATTTGTGAGCGTGAGTGACAACCAGGTGAGCATTCCGCCGGGCGTGGTGCAGACGGGCGACAACCGCCGCCTGCTGGGCGAGGATTTGATGCAAGGGAGGGCGGCCTTGGCCCAAGGCACACGGCTGTCCCCTGCCGCGTTGGGCTTGGTGGCGAGTTTAGGGTTGCCTACGGTTGAGGTGTTCCGAAAACTCAAGGTGGCTTATTTTTCGACCGGGGACGAAATCCTGAGTTTGGGCGACGCCCCGCGCGAGGGCGCGGTTTACGACAGCAACCGCTACACCGTGTTTGGGTTGCTGCACCGCTTGGGGGTGGAGGTGCTGGACCTGGGCGTGATTCCAGATCAACCTGATGCGCTTGAAAAGGCTTTTAAAACCGCCGCTTTAAGTGCCGACGCCATCATCACCAGCGGCGGCGTGAGCATGGGGGAAGCAGACCACACCAAAGCCATGATGAAGCAATTGGGTGATGTGGCATTTTGGCGCATTGCCATGCGACCTGGCCGGCCCATGGCGGTGGGGCGCATCACGCAGAGTGAACGCAGCACCATCTTGTTCGGCTTACCAGGCAACCCCGTGGCGGTGATGGTGACGTTTCTGGCCTTTGTCCGCCCTGCTTTGCTTAGGATGATGGGTGCACAGACGACACCCCCTGTTTGGCTAAAAGCCCACAGCCAAGAAGTGTTGCGCAAAAAGGCCGGTAGAACCGAGTATCAACGCGGCATCGTGAGTCGCGACCAACAAGGGCAGCTGTGGGTCAAAACCACAGGCAATCAAGGCTCAGGCGTGCTTCGATCGATGGTGGAGGCAAACGGCCTGATCGTGCTGCACCACGATCAAGGCAGCGTTCAGGTAGGCAACGAGGTGGATGTCATGATGTTTGAGGGCGTTATTTAGGCCGCCCCGCAATAAAAAGGATAATCCGCTTTTAGCGGGCAGCGCCGGGGGCTTGCCCGTCTTTGGCCAAAACCACAGCCTCGTGGCGCTGGCGCAAAGCCTTCATGAACAGCGCACCCTCGGCCTGGGCCCAAAGTTGATTGAGCTGTTGACGCTCTTGCTGGGCCTGGGCGTCTGTGGGGGCTTGTCGCGGCAACACTTTGTTCACCCGCACCACAGCGTAGCCTTGTTCGCCCAGGTCAACTTCAGCCCAAGCCGGCTGATCGTTTTGCAGTTGTGCCGTCATGGCGGCAGCCAGTAGGCTGGGCGGCAAGCCTTGGGGTTGAATACGTGAAATCACCAAAGCCGCGGCCAACGCGCCGGAAGGAGCGGCCCCGCCCTTCCAAGATGCCAAGCGTGTCTGCCCTTCAGTCTTGGCCATTGCCAACGCCTTTTGCCTGATGAGTACATCGCGTACCTGTTGGGCGACGTCTTTCAGCGGGCGAGCCGCCACCGGTTGGTGTGCCAACACACGTGCCGAAACCAACTGACCAGACGCCGTTTCAACGGCCGAAATATTGCGTTTTTGCCGTATCGCATCTTCAGCAAACAGCGCCGCCAGCAGCTTGGGCGAGGAAAGCACCGCTGGCGCCTTGGCGTCCAACGGCCCGGACCGGCTGAGACCCTTTTGCGTCTGCACCGTCAAACCAAATTTTTCAGCCGCAGCAGTCAGGTTGTCAGACTGCTCGTAGACCATGTCCGAAAAATTGACCGACAACTCGGCAAATGTCTTTTGGGCTTGCTGCCGGCGAAGCTCCGCCTCCAGCTGCGGGCGCATGGCCTCAAAGGGTTTGGCCACAGGCGCTTTGATGTCTGTCAGCGAAATGATATGGAAACCAAACTCGGTTTCCACCACGCCCGACAAGGCACCTTTGGTCAGGCCAAAAACCGCATCAGCAAAGGGCTTGACCATGTCGTTTCGGCCAAAAAAACCGAGGTCGCCGCCTTGTGCAGCAGAGCCAGGGTCTTGCGATTCACGCTTGGCCAATTCAGCAAACTGGGCGGGGTTGGCCTGCAACTGTTTGAGCAAACCATCGGCTTTGGCCCGAACAGCCGCCTTGTCGGCCGCGCTGGCACCATTGGCCACGGTCAGCAGAATGTGGCTGGCACGACGTGTTTCATCCCCAGCCAGTTTCGCTTGGTTTTGCTCGTAGTAGGCACGCACGTCAGCTTCGTTGAGCTTGAGCGTCTTCTCGACGCCTGCCAAGTCCATCACCAAGTATTCAATATCCACCGTCTCGGGGGACTGGAACCGCGAACCATTGGCTTGGTAATAGGCTTCCACCTCTGCTTCGGTGACCTGAACTTTGGCGGCGTAGTCGCCGGGCGCAAAGCGGGCCACCTGGACCTCACGACGTTCAAAGAAGGAACCCAGTGCACGCTGAGCGGCCGAATCGGCCACAAATGACGAGGCAACCACCCCCTTGGTGACCTGCTGCACCGCCATGTTGGAGCGCACCATTTGCTCGAAGCCTTTGGCATTGGTACCACGGCGCGCAGCCAATTGGTCGTACGCGGCCATGTCCAAGGTGCCATCGGCACGGCGCACAGCGGCAATGTCCGGGTCACTGGCCAGTTCGCGGGCCAAGCGCTGGTCTGTGGTTACGAAATTTTGCTTCTGGGCAGCCAGGGCCAACACGCGCTCATCGACCATGCGTTCCAGCGTATCCATCCTAGCAGCGCGGGTCTCAAACAAGGCCTTGTCAATGTTAGGCATGGACTGGCTGCGGCGCTCCACTTCGTTGCGGTGCGCGGCTTCCCACTCTTGATCGGTGATTTTCAACCTGCCAACCTTGGCCACGGGCTCGGCGCTGTCGCGAAAGCCACTGTAGCCTTCCACCCCCAGCAAAACGAAGCCAGGAATGATGAGCAACATGAGCAAGCCCATGAAATACTTCATGTTGTTGCGGAAATAATCAAACATTCGGTGCCAGCCTGCGAAGGGGAAAAAGCGAGCAACCAAGCACCACGGCTTGGCTGCCAAAGAAATAGCCAAGTAGTTTACTGGAGTTTTACAAGCCGATTCAACGCCACCAATGCTCCAGACCACTGGCGCGCACGCTGGGCCGGCCCACAGCAGCCTCCAACAATTGCCCTTGGGCTTCAACCAGCGTGAACTGGTTGCGCGCCCGCGTGATACCGGTGTACACCAACTCGCGCGAAATCAATTCACCGCCACCGTCGGGAAGCACCAGCGCGGTGTGCTCGAACTCCGATCCCTGGCTTTTGTGTACCGTCATCACAAATGCAGACTCCACTTGTGCCAAGCGCATGACGCTGACCGAGCGCAAACCGCCACCCGCCTGGAACCACACCTTAAGTGCACCCGCCGCGTTGGGCAGCGCAATGCCCACGTCGCCATTAAAAACGCCCAATTGCACGTCGTTCTGGGTGACCATGACGGGCCGCCCGGCAAACCATTCACCTTGCGGTTTGAGCCAACCCTGTTGCGCCAGGGCCTGCAAAATGGCTGCATTGAGCGCCTGCGTGCCCCATGGGCCCTGGTGCACCGCGCACAGAACGCGAAACCGATCGAAGGCTGACAAAACAGCCTGCACCCAGGCATGGTGCGCCTCAGGGGTTTTGCCTGTGGGCCCAGTCCTCATTACTTTCAAGTAATCGGCGTAAGAGGCTTGACCGTTGAGACCCAGCGCCAAGTCGCAAACCGCATGGGGGCTGTTGGTACGCAGCGCCCAAACAGAACGCCCGTTGCCATTGCCGGCTTTGGCAGCATCGGCCACCAGCACTGCACGCGCTGCAACAGCATCGCCTTGGTTGACGGCCTTGGCCAATTGGCCTATGGCACCTTGAAACCTGCGGCTGCTGCGCAACATCACGGTCTGCTGCGCCAAAACCGGGTGAGTTTGCCGGCACAGGTCACCCAGCACAGCACCGGCTTCTACAGAGGCGAGCTGGTCTTTGTCGCCCAACAACACCAAGCGGGCGGATGCTGGCAAGGCCTGCAGCAACGCGTCCATCATTTCCAAGTGCACCATGGACGCCTCGTCCACAATCACCAGGTCGACTTCAAGTGGGTTACCTGCGTGGTGCTTGAAGCGCCGTGTGTCCGGTCGCGCGCCCAACAGCGAATGCAAGGTTTTTGCGGGCCCAATGCTTTCGAGCTGCTCCTTGAGGTCCGCCTCCCCATCAGCAGGTAGGGGCAAAGCGTGCAAGGCTTGGTCAATGGACTGTTTCAAACGGGCCGCTGCTTTGCCCGTGGGCGCTGCCAGCGCCACCCGCAAAGGGCGTTCTGGGTTCTGCAGCGCCAGCAACAAGGCCAGCAACCGGGCGGCCGTGTAGGTCTTGCCCGTACCTGGCCCGCCGGTGACCACAGTGAGACCCGCTCGCAAAGAGACAGAACAGGCCATTCTTTGCCAGTCGACCCCGTCAGGGGTGCTTTGCGATGCTGCAAAGAAGCGATCCAACCAAAGCTGTGCCTGCGCGGGCGGCGCTATCACCGCGTCTTTGGCACGCCTCAAAAGCCCCTGCCCCACCCTGCGCTCGCAAAGCGCGTAACGTCGTAAATACAAAACCGGTTCGGCCGGGCTACCGCCCAGCACCAGGGGTGCGTCCAGCCCCGATGTGCCGTCCAGCCACGCGCAGTGGGCCTGCAAGACCAGGAACCACGCTTGCGGCGTGCGTGGCATGTGCCGCCACAACGCGTGCAAACCTTGTTCGCCTTCCAATTCCACCGCTGGCCACCCCAACAGCGCCTGCGGGGGGTCGCACAACATCTGCATACTCAAACACGTGTGCCCCCGGCCTTCGGCGTGGGCCAGGAAAGCCGCTGCCACCAGCAAGGCAGGGCTGGCGTGGGGGTACAGCCGCAGCACTTGCGCTGCCCAAGCAGAATCAATTCGGCGCAGCAGGCCGCGTTCGGCCCACTGGTTAAGCCATTCCAGGGCTTGTGTGCCGCTCAACATCTGGCAAGCCCCTTGGTCGGGCGGGTTCATGAAACCTCCTGAGCGCTGCCGTTGGGCAGCTGTGTAGGCACTTCGGCGCTCAGCATCGCATCCAAACTTTGAATCAAGGGCAGAGAAGCGGGCAAAGTGCAACAACCGTGGGCCGGCCCAGCAATGCCACGCACGAACAGGTAAACGGCTCCACCCAGGTGCTGAGCCGGGTCGTACCCCTGCCCCAGTCGGGATCGCAACAATCGGTGCAAAGCCAGCATGTAAAGCGCCGCTTGCACGTCATAACGGTGGTGTGCCATGGCTTGGGCCAGCGCAGCAGACGTGTAGTCAGCGTCGCTGGGGCCCAAATGATTCGATTTGTAATCCAGCACCCAATAGCGCCCTTCGTGCTCAAACACCAGATCGATAAAACCCATGAGCATGCCGTGGAGCTGGGCGTCCGGCAACGACGGGCGTTCAAGACCGGGCAAGAGGTGCTGCTGACACAAGGCATCGACCTCACGTCCATGCAAACGGCCAGCAGGCACCCAAAACTCCATTTCTGGCAAGCAAGTGCCTAATGCATTCAGGGGCACATTGGGCCCGGGCATGGGTGTTTCCACCACGCACTTGAGCCATTGCACCAAGTCGTCGGCATGGGGTTTGTAGCTTGAGCGCTCGCAACGCCCCTTCAGGCGAACAGCGCGCGACTCATCCACACAGAAATTCTCAGCGGCCAACCATTCGAGTTGCTCGTGCAGAAAATTACCGGCATTGGGGCCTTTCGCAAAGCTGTGCCAGGACGATGTGTCGCGGCCAATGGGCGCGGTAACGGTTGCGGTATGGGCATTGACCAGCGTGTCGTCCTCTGGCGGCTCGTCGTCTGCCGGACGCAACGTCGCCAGAGGCAAAACATTGCGGCTGGGCAATTCACGGGTGAGGCGAGAGAAACTGGCAATGCCCCAAGCTTTGTCTATGTGTGCAGTGGACTGCAAGGCGGGTCGCAGCGCAGTGGACCGTTGAGGCGCTTGCCAAATCGTCAAGGGCACATCGCCGCTGGCCGGCACCAAGGCAACTGACAAGGGTTTTCCATCTGGTTGGGTTTGCAGCAACTGCAACCGCGTTAACCAATCGGCGGGGTCACGCACCACCCCACCCCCGAGCAAGTGGCCCGCGGCGCTGTCGTGGTTGACGCATTCTTTGCCATTCTTTCGACTCACCGGGCTCCAGCCCACCCACAGTGCATGCCTGGCGCGGGTCAGCGCCACGTACCAAAGTCGCACATCCTCACGCAGCCGGTCTTGGTCTGCAAATTCTGCATCCTTGTTGTCAAATGCAAGCGTCCAATGCCTTTTTCCGTCAGGGTCGGCCAATTGCAAGGCCGAGGCTCGGTCTGCCGTGACTTTGCGGTGGCTGTGCGCAAAAGGCAGGCAGACAACGGGGTATTCCAACCCCTTACTTTTGTGGACAGTGACCACCTTGACCAGGTCGTCATCGCTTTCGAGGCGCACCGTTTGCTCTTCAACTTCGGGTGCCTGGGCAGATTGGGCCTCCTCCATTTGTTGCACCAACCAACGTATCAAGGCTTGCTCCCCATCGATCTTGGCCGAGGCAGCTTGCAGCAACTCGGCCAGGTGCAACACGTTGGTCAAACGTCGGTCACCGTCTGGTTCCAAACGCCAGCGCGATGCCAATTGCAACACATGCAAAGACTGCCGCAGCATGGCCAATACGCCTTGCGTCTGCCATGTTTGCTGCAAGGCCCTCATCTGCTCGGCCCGGGTGTCTAGCAAATCGTCGTCGGTGGCGTGTTGGTGAAGTTCGTTGAGGGAAAAAGCGACCGTTCGGGTGCCCAACGCAGCGCGAACCCTGCGCATGTTCTGGGGTTCGGCCACACCACGCAACCAAAGGGCCAGGTCGGCTGCTTCGGGGCTGGCAAACACCGAATCACGGTCAGACAAGAAAACCGATGCCACCCCCCGCCGTCGCAGGGCGCCACGCACCGCAGCTGCTTCAGTGCCGGTTCGCACCAACACGGCAATGTCCCGGGGCGCAAGCCGGGTGTCGTTGCCCTGCGGGTGAACAAACCGAGCCATTGGGTCGTTCAACCAACAGACAATTTGCTCTGCGCACAAGTCCGCCAAAAAAGCCCTTGCATCGGCTGAGCTGCGCAGGTCAGCGTTATGAACCAGGGTCAGCGCCTTGATGGGGCCGGCACTGTCACACAAGGTTTCCTGTCGGCCTTGGGCCTTGACTGCGTAAAACGGCAATGGGTTGTCGTGGCTGGTCCGGTAACCAAAGGGATCACTCGGGATTTCAAACCAACGGTTGACCACGTCGACCAAAGGCTGGGTGGATCGGTAATTGGTGCTCAGCACGTGGTGTCGACCTTGCGTGGCTGCTCGTGCGGCCAGGTAGCTGTGAATGTCAGCGCCCCGAAAGCCGTAAATCGACTGCTTCGGGTCACCTATCAGCAACAGGGCCACGTCCTGCCGGTGCAAAGCCGTCAGGTAGATGCGGTCAAAAATTCGGAATTGAAGCGGTGACGTGTCTTGAAATTCATCGATCATTGCCACCGGAAAATGCTCACGCAGGCGCTGCGCCAAGCGCTCACCTACCTCAGGGGTGGCCAACGCCGTGTCAAGGCGTTGAAGCATGTCTGAAAAACCAAACTGGGCGTTGCGCTGCTTGAGTTCAGCGATCCGCGCTAACACAAGACCACGGGCATGCAAACGAGCGGTGTGCGCTGGGTCGGGCAAGGCCTTCAGGGCCAATTGCAGCTGTTCGAAGGCGTGGCATTCAAGGGGCAATTCCACCGCTGCCGCATCGGGCTTTCGGCAGTCCAGCAAGGCCTGCGGTGTGAAGCGCTGCCAGCCCGTTTTCATGCCATCGGCAAGCGCCTTGGCATCTTCGGTGCCCTGTGCCCAAGTTTTCAAAGCGCCCAACCATTGCTGACACCTTGCAAATTGCAGTTTCCTGCCATCCCAACCGTGGTTTTTGGGGGCCAGCTGGGCTTGCACCCAGGCCAACAACTGGTCCGCCTTGTCGGCCCACCCTTGCTTTAGGTGGTTGAGCTGCGAACAGCGTTCCGCAGTGGCAGCGTCCAACACCTGCGCCAATGTTCCGCCGGGGGCCTCTGGCAGGGGCACGGCCACCAAGGCCCTCATGTCAGCCGCCAAATGATCCAGCGACGGCCAAACGCCCAGCACCTGTGGCACTTGGGCCGCCGACATGGGGTAAACCTGCTGACGCCAGTAGTCTTGCACTGCCTGCTGCGCCAACGCGGCTTCATCCCCCACCAAGTTTTCTTCAAAAAGGTTGCCGGTATCAAAAGCGAATTCGCGCAGCACACGCTGGCACCAGGCGTCAATGGTAAAAACAGCCGCATCGTCCATGGCCTGTGCTGCCAAAGCCAAGCGATGCGCGGCCTGTTCGCGTGCCTGGCCCTCGGGGTAGTCAGCCGCCAGGCCATTCAAAAACGCATCGTCAGTGACTTGTGTGCCCCTGAACACCAGGGCCGCTTGCGTCAAACGGGCACGGATGCGATCCGACAGTTCACGCGTCGCTGCGCGTGTGAATGTCATGACCAACACATCCTGCGGCAGCATGGGCCGCGTGGGCTCTAGACCCGCCGGCCCATGCCCAAGCACCAGCCGCACATACAAGGCAGCGATCGTCCAGGTTTTGCCCGTGCCCGCGCTGGCCTCTATCAGGTGGCTCCCGCGCAGCGGAAATGTTTGGGCATCCAATTGATGTACCTGTTGGGTCATGATTGAACCGCTTCTACTCTGTTTGCTGAGTCTGCCAAAGCCACCACTTGGGCGCTGGCCACCCAATGTTTGAGCGGCCCATAGACCAATTCGGCCAGCTGCTCCAACACTTGGCTCGCTAAAACGTCTGCCATTCCAGGGTAAGCCCGGGCCAAAGCAGGGTCTTTGGCAAGCTCGCCCCTTGCCCAGCGCGTGCCTTCGTACACGTCGCTCAACGCTTGGGTGTTGTTAGGGGCTTCCAACCACTTCAAAGCCAGCGCAGGCGGCAGGGGCAAGGGGCGACACATGCCTTCGGCCCAAGTGTTCAGCAACACCTGCATCTGATTGACAGCCTCGGTCTGAGACAACTGGGGCAGGCGAATCACTGCATCAACACCCACCACCACACACCCCACGGGGGTGCCAGCAGCTGCTGCAGCCAGGGCTTTGAGCCAAGCCGCCACCAAGCGCTCCGGCCGGGCTTTGGGGGTTGCACTGTCGTGCCCCTGCAAAAGCCGGGACGCGGTCACCGTCATCACCATCAAACCTGTGGCGCTATGCCCCACACCACCCAACACGTCTTGCAGACCCACCAGCGGGTGGTCAATATGCACAGAAAGACGCGTGGAGACACCGTCAAAACTGGCTCGCTCGCACTGCACCGCACTCAATATGCCCTCCAGAAGCAGGGCCAACTTTTGCGCCTCAAGTTCGCCGACTCCTGCCAAAGGCAGGCCCCCTGCTTGGCGCAAACGTGCCACACAACGGTTTGCATGCGTCGCAATCTGATCGAATTCCAAGTCCGGGGGTGTGTTGTTCAACTCCTGTTCGATCACTTGATAGGTGGTCAGCCCGTCCAAGCCAAACAGCTCTTCATCTTGCGGCTCAGCGTGCTCATCGACCCAGTGGATTTGCAAACGCTCCTTAAAAAAAGCACCCACAGGCCGCGCCAAAAATCGGGCCAACTGATCCAAGTTGACCGTGGGCTTGCCTTGGTCGGGCATCCAAGGTGCCAGCGCCAAGGTTGTGGGTGGCAGCACATCAGCGGCGGTGCCTTCACTTTGCACGGCCTGCCATTCGTGGGCGTAGGTTTGCAAAGCGCCACTTTCTTCAAAATAGGCCCGACCAAAGGGCTGTAGGGGGTGGTACTTGGTCAACCCGTGTGCGGTGCCTGGGCCCCAAAGCAGGTCAATTTCATCGCGAAGGTGTGCCACCAGCACCGAAGGGGGTTGCTCGGTGTTGTCGCGCACGCTGCGTCCGCACCAGCTGATGTAAAGCACTTGCCGGGCCGACATCAAGGCTTCAAGCATCAACTGCCTATCGTCCTCTCGCCGCGACCGATCGCCCGGGCGATTCATGCCCGGCAGCCCCATCAGGTCGAAATCGGAAGGTTGGCTGCGCCGTGGGTAGTCACCCTCATTCATGCCCAGCAAGCAAACCGCCTTAAATGGAATCGCCCGCATCGGCATCAGCGTGCAAAAAGTCACGCCGCCCGCCCGAAAGCGCTGTTCTAATCGTGGCATTTCTAGGGCCTTGAACCAGGCGTTTTGCGCCACTGACCACGGCACGTCGTTGGCAAAGCCGGCGGCATCAGCGGCAAGGGTCCATTCCGTCAAGGCTTGGTCGAGCGCTGACAACACCTCGCGATCGCGCTCATCCTGGGGCTTGAACATGGCTGCCAGCAAGCCCCTGCACCGCTCAGCCCAGTCGGCGGGCGTGGCTGGCTGGGTGCAGACTTGCCACCAGTTGTCCAGGGCCTGCAGCATGTGCGCCAATGAACCGGCCCACTCGGCGTCCAGCCCGCCCACCTCTGCATAGGGCTGCAGGTTCGGGTGCTGGTCTGGCATGGGGTCGGCGCCACAGGCGTAACCCAACAGCATGCGCTGCAGGCCAAACCAAGCCGAATTGGTCTCACCACAAGCGCCCAGGCCTAGATCCTCCCGGTGTGCCGCAGACAACCCCCAGCGCACGCCCGATTCAGCCATCCACCGCATCAACGTGGGCAAACCTTCTTGGGGCAAACCAAAGCGGGCCGACAGCGCGGGCACTTCCAAAAGTTGCACCAATTCGCTCATCTGGCAACGCTGCTGCGGCAGGGCCATCAACCACTCCACCGCGTGCACCAAGGGGCTGAGGGTCTTGGCTCCCAAGTCGGCCACATCGAAAGGAATGAACCGGGGGTCGCTCCGCTTGTACTGTCCAAAGACAGCACGAATAGCAGGCGCCATGGTTTCGATGTTCGGTACCATGACCACCACATCGCGCGGCTGCAGCGGCTGCTTGCCGGGTGGCCGGTGAAACCACTGCAGCAGCTGGTCGTGGAGAGCTTCCAGCTCGCGCACGGGGCTGTGCGCCACACCAAACACCACCGAGTCATCACCGCTTGGCAATGGTGCGGGTGGGTGCTGGGGGCTGGAGGGCTCCAGATCGCGAATCCGATGCTGCAGCTGGGTCAACAAGCGATCGGGCTGCGCGTTAGGCATGTCATCGAAAAAATCGAGTCGCGCCAGTTGGGTCAGCTGCTTTGCCGCTTGCACGTCGTCAAAAACATCGAGTTGGCGCACAAAATCACGCGCCTGGCGGCCCCAAGCGGCCAACAGAGTCGGCGCATGCAAGTGCATTTGTTCTAGGGGCAAATCGGCCAAAGTTGCCCCTCGATACGCATGGCGTTTGCGCTTGGTTTGAAGCCATTCGCGGCCATCCATGATGTCGGCCCAATGGAATTGGCATGGATTGGGCACCGCCAACAGCACCTGGCTGCGCGAAGCCAGTGCAGCCAGCATCTCGAGCAGCTGCATGGGCATTTGGCTCATGCCAAACACCGACACGCGCCTGGGCACCGCACCCGCCAAGGGCTGGCCTGACTGAAGATGAGCCAACGCCAGGGCGTGCAATGCAGGGCGAATGGCATGCTGCTGCCCCGCGTCCAGGGTTGCCAAAATGCGTCGCCAAAGCGCCGCCTGCCACACTTGGTCGGGCGCCAGCGGTTGAACGCCCGAGGTTTTGGTCAGCACATCATCACCAGCAGCCCAATTCTTCAGCCAATCGGGACGGTAGATTTGGTACTGATCAAACAAATCGGCCAAGCGGCTGGCCAGCTGCAACAGCCGGTCTGGGCTGGGCTGGGGCTGCAATTCAGCCCCCAAAAACCCCGCAACAGGGGCAAACACGGGGTCGGCCAGGCACTGGGGCAGCAGCGCCATCAAACGCCAGGTCAAGGGCCATTTGTCCAGGGGTGACTCCGCTGGCACACGGTCAGCGCCTAGCACCTGCCGGTACATGCGCCACAGAAAACGCGAAGGCAACTCCAGCCGCGCAGCTGCGCACACACCGCTTTGCCGCGCACATTCAATTTTTACCCACTCGGCCATGCCGTTGCTTTGCACCAGCACCACCTCGGGCTCGAGGGGCGCCAGTGGGTGCGCACGGAACCAAGCCATCAGGTGTTCAGCCAGCAACTCGCTGCGGTGGCTGTGCAAAGCCACAAAACCAGGTGAGATATTCGAGGTCATGGGTACAGTTTGACAGACAACGGCAAGCCCAAAGTCCACCCGATCGGCAGTGTAGAATGCAAGGCTACGGAAGCTTGGCAGAGTGGTCGATTGCACCGGTCTTGAAAACCGGCAACCCGCAAGGGTTCCAGGGTTCGAATCCCTGAGCTTCCGCCACCCATAAACCCTATGTGATTGATTCACTTAGGGTTTTTTATTTTGCGACCATGCTGGGCGCACAATAAAAAAGGGCCTAGATTGCTCTAGGCCCTTTTTTTATCAAAAGGTGGTGGTGGGTGCTGACGGGATCGAACCGCCGACCCACGCCTTGTAAGGGCGTTGCTCTACCAGCTGAGCTAAGCACCCCACCGAAGCTCGTATTTTAACCCGGGAAAATCTGGGTTCTGGCGCAGTGGCTTAATTTTTTGCATGCGCCAGGGCTTGCTCTACCGCCAGCCCCAAGTCGCGGGTGCTGCCGTTGCCGCCCAGGTCGGGGGTTCGCGGCCCACCGTTGGCGGGGTCCAGCACGGTTTCAATCGCTTGAAGCACCGCATCGTGAGCGGGCTTGTGCCCCAAAAATTCGAGCATCATGGCACCGCACCAAATTTGCCCGATGGGGTTGGCGATGCCGCGCCCGGCAATGTCTGGCGCCGAGCCGTGCACCGGCTCAAACAACGACGGCATTTGCCGGCTTGGGTTCAGATTGGCGCTGGGCGCAATGCCTATGGTGCCGGTGCACGCCGGCCCCAGGTCGCTCAAAATGTCGCCAAACAGGTTGCTGGCCACCACCACATCAAAAAAGTCGGGGCGCTGCACAAAGTGCGCGGTCAGGATGTCGATGTGGAACTTGTCCACCTTCACCTCTGGGTAGGTTTTGGCCATCTCGGCCACGCGCTCGTCCCAGTAGGGCATGGTTATGGCAATGCCGTTGCTTTTGGTGGCACTGGTAAGGTGCTTTTTGGGGCGGCTTTGCGCCAGTTCAAACGCAAACTTCAACACCCGGTCCACCCCAATGCGGGACATGACCGTTTCCTGCATCACGATTTCGCGATCGGTGCCCGGGTACATGCGACCACCGATACTGGAGTATTCGCCCTCTGTGTTCTCGCGCACGATGTACATGTCGATCTCGCCGGGCTGGCGCGGCGAACCGTCGCGTCGCACCACCGGCGCAATCACCCCAGGCATCAGACGGGCCGGGCGCAAATTCACGTATTGGTCAAACTCCCGCCGAAACAGCAGCAGCGACCCCCAGAGCGAAACGTGGTCAGGGATCTTCTCGGGCCAACCCACCGCACCAAAGTAAATCGCATCGTGCCCGCCAATTTGTTCCTTCCAGTCGCTGGGCAGCATCTGGCCGTGCTTTTCGAAATAGTCCCAACTCGAAAAATCGAAGTGGTCAAACTGCAAGTCGATGCCAAATCGGCTGGCCGCTGCCTCCACCACGCGCAAGCCTTCGGGCATCACT
>JACCDQ010239259.1_pt1 | contig 32471 bp, 20 predicted proteins | sample 7446031 | NCBI WGS metagenome assembly JACCDQ01 (sample SAMN15323442, study PRJNA562643) | freshwater metagenome | isolation source: river surface water | place: USA:Blue River Watershed | collected 2017-08-17 | reverse complement strand
CGTAGCTGTTCTCATTATAGTAAAACAAACCAACTCCAATATTAGGCGAAAATTGATTGCTAATATTACTCCTAAAGGATACATCACTCGGATTGTAATGATTCAACTTGGTATAGTCAATATTCAATAGCTGTCCGCCGGCTCTAACTCCAAATGCCAAACGACTCTGGTTCTCAAAGGGTATTGTATAGGTGATGTCTATCCCTAAATTAGTCGTGGTACTAGGGCCTATCTCATCATGGACAATATTGCCTCCCAATCCTAAATTGGTATTCTCCAAAGGCTGGTGGTAGTTCAAATTAAGCGTCTTAGGCGCTCCCTCTAAACCAATCCACTGCGTGCGATACAAACTAAACAAACTACCGTACCCTAAAGAACCCGCATATCCCGGATTGATAACCGATGGATTGTACATGTACTGTGTGTACTGGGGCTCCTGCTGAGCCCGCATTACAACACTGATCATTACTATTAATAAACTATAAACTATTTTTTTCATTCGACGAGTTTTTATTCTTGTTTAATGTACAGGTAACCTGAACGATTCTTCTCAATTCCTCTACTGTTTTTATAGGTTAAAATGTAGAAATACGTCCCTTCGGGTAGCTCTACATCTCTATTAATTGTTGAACGTCCATCTGAATACCCTTTAAAGAAAGTATCTCCTTGACCGTAACTTGTAGCTGAATAAACCTCTACTCCCCAACGATTATAAATACTTACTCTATTCTCTGGATAGAAATCAATATTTCTAATTCTAAATATATCATTCACTCCATCTGCGTTTGGTGATATAGAATTGTATACCTCTATATCATCCTCAATTACTACTCGAACAGCTAATTGTGTTACTGGACTCACACAGCCGTATTGAGAGACTGCTGCTACCCCAATGGTGGCATCTTGGGTTCCTACTACAACACTAATATCTTTCGTGTTAGAGGTTCCTGTCCAATCAGTTGGTAGTATCCAATTATAGGTTACCGTTGTTGATCCATTAACTACATTATAGGATTGTGTCGTACCTGAACCTACAAAATTATCTCCTGATATAGCCGTTGGTTGCTCTGGCAATGCATGAACTTGGATATTAATTTCTGTTCTATCACTCTCTGCTCCATTTAGGGTTTGACTTACATAAAATGTGGTAATCCCAACAACCGAAGTGTTTGGGGTTGGAGCAACTGTGGTGGAACTACCTCCCGTTGGTGTAGTATACCAGTTGACTGTTGCACCAGAGATGGAATCAACGTTCACAACTCCTGTAGTAGCTCCTTTACAGAAATGATACGTGTTACCAATCAAATTCGATGTCCTCTTTGGGGCTGGCTTATCTGTAGCCGATTGTATACACATCGGAACAAAATTGGTTGTATTTGACAAATATTCTACTATTTGACCAAATTCTATTGTAAAAGTTTGTGAGTTCCCTTTCCATGAACTAGGATACGTCGCAGTTGTGTCATTGGTATCATTGTTGTTGTCAATGATGATAGTATAAGTACCATCTAATAAATCCGTTGTAAAAGAAAAATAATAATTAGGAGATTGGATAAGTGACGATACCGAAACAACTCTTGCGTTTCCATCTAATAATTTTGCATATAACATCGACTCAGGAAGCCCTTCTTGTGTGTTAAGCCCTTCTACACAACGTTTCTCCTTATCGTTGTATAAAATACCCTCAATTTGTGTAGTAACCGGTGCACAACCCGTAAATACCGATCCTGCTGTGATATCTAAATTAGAAGCACTAACTCCTGATAGTGTACCGCCTACAACAATGCCTGAAGCAGTTCCCGTATAATTAAAACCAACTATCTGATGATCAACTCCTGTATAAATTGCAGGAAAAACTCCCGTTGTACTTACTGAAACAAATGTATTAGTGGTCAAATCTATTAATGCATATTGCTTCGTATTTGTAATAACATTGGTCCATGTTGAAGAGGTAGTACAAAAATCTAAAATCGCTACCGATTGAGTTACTATTGACCCACAAAGTGGCTGAACTTGATTTAATTTATTCCCTATCTCAATTCCTGTCGGTATAACGGTCGGCCCAAAAACTAATGCATTTATAGTATAACGCCCTGGTTCTACCCCATAAAATTCAGGAACTAAATTATTAATTTGTTTAATCTTACCGTCGATAGTATTTACTAACACATAACGAACTACGCTGTTAGGGGTATAATTAATATGTTGATACACTGTCAAGTCTGAAACGCCATAATAATTTGGGTAGAATGATTGTGTAAATTCTCCTACTGATGCTGCACAACAAGAATTAATAGTCACCGTAACTTCTGACGCACTGGCACTGTAACACCCTTGATTTGTTTTACTCCACAAATACACTTTACCACCAACTGCATAAGTTGTCGGATTTGTTACTTGTACAGCTCGGGTTGTTGCAGTTCCTGTCCACCATTCGTATACTATTCCATTAACTGTAGGCGGTTCTAAAGTCGATAAATCAACTGTTTCTACTGGACAACTGGCAGTTACAGTGTTTGAAGTAGGTACTGCAATTTGCACGTCTTCTACCGTTACGGTAACAAAATCTGTTGTTGTACATCCTGTAGCATCTTTAGTTGTTGTAACAGTATAAGTAGTTGTAACATTTGGGTTAGCAATTGGATTGGCAATTGAAGTATTGCTCAATCCAACACTTGGACTCCATAAATAGGTAACTCCTGTTGTTGCCGAAACCCCTATTGTATTTCCTAAAACATTTGAATTACATGTTTTTGTAAAATCAGCTCCAGCGTCTGAAACAACCGTTGATTTGTCTACTGTTACCACAACCGTATCTGTGGCCATACAACCTGTACTATCTTTTGTGGCTGTCAATGTGTAGGTCGTTGTATTATTCGGATTTGCTATTGGATTTGAAATACTAGCATTATCTAAACCTATACTTGGACTCCAAGAATAGGAAACCCCTGAAACAGATGATGTCCCTATTTGTGTTCCACTCGCATTGGTCATACAAGTTTTGATAAAATCAGTTCCTGCATTAGCCACAGGAACAGACTTATCTACTGTTACTTCAATAGTGTCTTCTGACCAACATCCTGTAGCTGTATTTGTTTTCTTTACTTTATAGCTTGTAGTAGAACTAGGATTCGCTATTGGATTGGCAATCGATGCATTGGATAATCCTGCCGTTCCCATATCTGATGTCCATAAATAATTATAACCTGATTCTGGCTGCTCTCCAATAATTAATCCACCAACATTATTTATACAGGTAATTGCAAAATCAGTCCCTGCGGTAACTGTGGGTAATGGGTTGAATGTAATAGGAATACTGCAAGAAGTAGAATTGATACCTCCTTCTGTTACCCTAACTGTATAATCCCCACTATCTCTAACTTCAACACTCGAATTTGTTGCAGCTACAATTGCCACTCCATTTCTAAACCACTGGTAAGAAGGATTTACAAACTGTGATGCGTCTGAGTTTATCGTTATCGTATTCCCTTGACAGGTTGATAAAGTTGTGGATATTACAGATGGAGGAGCTACTATTTGTGAAGGCTGTGAGATTGCTGAACAAATATTAGAATCTGAAACTCTTACTTCATATTTCCCTTCTATGACCGTTGTAAAAGTATCATTTACTTCATTAGGAATAGCAACAGGAACATTAGAATTATCATACTTATACCATTGATAATTAGCATATCCTGCAGTAGCTGTTAATGTTACCGCAGTCATACAATTAGCAAATGCTAACTTAGGGCCATTATCTATGACAACAGTAGGATTTGAATTTACTGTTACGGCTTTACCTATGCTTGCAACGCTTGAACAACCCTCTGTATTTGTAACGATAACAGTATAATTGCCTGACTCAATTGCTGTAAAAGTGGGATTAGTTTCTCCGTTAATAGCGATTCCGTTTCTATACCATTGATTCCCTGAAGTTGAGGAGCTTGTTAAGACAACATTTCCGCCTGTACAAAATGTAACAGCACCTCCTGCAGTTATCGTTGGGGCTAATGGAGTTAATGGTTGTGCATTAATCGTAACAGAGACAGCGTTACTAATACATCCATTTGTTCCACTTTTTATTTTCACTAAATGAGTCCCTACACTAACATTATTAAATATATTACTAGATTGAAAAGTTATTCCATTGTCAATACTATAAGTATCCCCTATATTTCCAGTTGAAGTAACGGTTATCGAACCGGTACTTACAGAACAAGTTGGATGTATTACTGATAAAATACTTGGAGAGTTTGGTTGTGTGGTGTCTACAGTAACAATTACTTCGTCTGATGCAGTACAACCAGAACTCGTTTCGGTTGCAGTAACTGTATAAGTAGTAGTAATTAAAGGGTTTGCTGTTGGTGTTGCAACAGTAGTACTAGACAATCCTGAACTAGGAGCCCATAAATAAGTGACACTTTGACCTTGAATAATTGATCCAATTGATTTCCCATTTGCATTAGTTGAGCATGATTTAGTAAAGTCAGACCCAGCATTCACTGATGGTACAGTTGTAATAACCGTAACTTTTACTGTACTTGTTGCTGTACAAGTTCCATCTGCTGCTGTCAGTGTATAAGTAGTAGTAGTGGTTGGATTAGCAACTGGATTTGAAATATTCGCATTATCTAAACCAGTACTTGGACTCCAAGAATAAGTAATACCAGAAACTCCCGTCATTCCTATTTGTTTACCACTAGGGTTTTGAATACAAGTTTTAATAAATGCTGTTCCTGCACTAGCAACTGGTGAGGCAGTAACATTAATAGTAGCTACTTGATCCAAATCTGTAGTGCCACATGTTGAATTAGAGGCCTGAACTGTAAACGTATTTACCCCAACAGCTAATTGACTGGAAGGTATAATAAATGTTAGATCTGAACCATTCCCTGTTTGAGTTGGGATGGACGAAACTGGAACCCCATTTTTCTTAATCAAATACACTATTTGAGATTGTGATGCCTTTACCTTAATTGTTGAAGCAAAACCTTGACATACATCTGTTGATTGAACTACCAATGTTTTTATGGGTGAAGATTGTGAGATGGTAATTAAATCCGTTAGATAATCTGTACATTTTGAATTAGCTCCGTTTGAAGTTTTCACTCTCAATGTTGTCCCTGCAGCAAAAATAAACGAAGACGGAAAGGCAATGTCTAAATTACCGCCATTTCCAGTACCTAAAATTGGAGGCACAAAAGAGGCTCCATTCATTTTAACAATTTCATACTTATAATCTAACTGTGTGTTACTGATTGTGACTGTTTTAATTGCTGGAGCTAAACATAAATCAATATCAGAAACCGCTAGACTAACATCTGGATTAGCATCGACACGAACATCTACTGTAGAGGTATAAACAGGTGGATTAGCACACCCTAAAAAATCTTTCAATTTAAAAGTTGCTCGATATTTTATAGTTGCCGATGGAGTTAAAACAACTGGCATTCCCGTTGCTAAAACTGTTTGCGGGTTTGAAGTATCTGCATCATCTGTCCAAGTAATGTCATACAGACCATTTGTAGCAGAAATAGCTCCTAAAGTAGTTGGAGCCATCGGACAAACCACAGGGTCAGACACAATTGCTCTAGGGGTAGTAATATTAGTTGAAATAGCGACATTTTGATCAACTGAATAACAGGAACTAGCCACTCTAACAAAATAATTTCCCGTGGCTAAATTCATAAATGAATGTTCTGTTTTAGAAGTGTCATTTTCTACATAAGTAGCTATTGGAGTGGTTGTATTAGAAGTACTAAACAAACTAAATGTTATTGGATAACTATACGTTCCGCCTGTGATTTGAGCACTGATTATCCCTGTATTGGGACTAGACGCATCACATATTGATGCCCCAGTAGAAACAGTAAAATTTTGATACGTAGGAATAGTAACTTCTTTTACATAATTTAAGGGTGGTGGAGAAAAGGTTTTCTGTGCGGCAGAATATCCCAAACCTATACCATTAAATTGTACGAAATAAGAGCCTGAAGCTAAATTAACAAAAGTTCCAGAACCCGTTCCTGTTCTTGCAACAGACTGCACAAAAGTTCCTAAACCTCCAGACGCACTCTTTGTATATAAATAAACGTCTGCTGAAGGAGCCCAATTGGTACCATAAGCAAATCCATTTTTATTCAAGTTGAAAGCAATCGAATTAGAATTATTACACCCTTGAGTAACCGTAAAATTAGGACTATAACTTGCTAAAGCAGGATTAGAAGCGGTAACTACCTTTGTTATCGTATTTGTAGAAGAACAACCATCTGAAATTGTAAATTTATACTCTCCTGGAGGTAAATCATAAATACTTCCGTAAGCATCTGGAGAAGAATTCCATGTAACAAACATTGGAAAATTATACGTGTATGTTCCTGCGAAACTTAGTGGTTCTACAGCTGTATGATTAACTACTGTTAACCCATCTGTGCGTTCTACTTTTACAGTTAATGGATATTTAACTCCAGATCCTAATAAAGGGATATTAAACCCTGATGTGCCTGATAAAATAGAGGCTGTTGGATTTACTGTGAGGGTTGATAATGGATTAACTAAAGGAACAGAAGCATTAAAATAGCGAACAACAGTATGATATTGATCAGATACGGTTATTCTATAATATCCTCCCTCATTAACTGTCCATGACGAATACGCCGATGGAATTGCTATATTAGGGTCAGTTGTAACATTTAGATCATTGGTTGTTGTGGATGGATCAGGAGAAATATCTGAACCTGACAATACTTGATACACATCTGGATTAGTGGAAATGCGCCTTGCTATTTCAACTGTATTATTGGGACAGAAATAAACATGTCGGTCTGTAATACCTCCCTGAGTACTATCTTGATCTCCTATAATTACAAACTTTAACTTTAAACTACAATCTGATGCTACTACTGTTGTACCGCTATAATTTATATAATCATTTGGCATTTGTACCATTGATGTTCTTGTTAAAATACTACAACCCCAATTAAATGAAGTAGTAATAGTCATTCCATGTGCTAATTCAGGCCCATTAACGGCTACTGCATCATACATATAACCATTTCTTGAGGGCACATAAGTAAGAGGATAATCTACTCCAGAAATAGTAATTTTAGCATTTAAAGGATCTTGTTGTAAAATTGCCAATCTCTGAGCAGTCAAATTCGCTAAATTAATGTAAAATTTAACCTTGGATTGATTTGGGTTACTACATTCTCTAATAAAATTATAGGCTCTAAAATGATATTCAAGTGGAGACGGCACAGCAGTAGAAGTAACATAATTTTGCGTTACTGAAACTTGACATCCTGCGTTTCCATTAGCTTTATCCGTAACTACTATCGTAACATTTTCACCTGCTTTGATATTGTTAAATACTTGAGTTCTTGATGTACTGCTTACGACTGTTTGTACTCCAAAATCCGAAGTTAAATTATAGTCAAAAGGACCTGTTCCTCCAACAACAGTAGCTGTAAAGGTCCCATTTTGAACATATCCTGAACTTGAAGCTGAACAAGTGGGAGCTGCACTAGACAAGGTCAATGTCATAGGAGTATAACTCGATGTTATGGTAACCGGGTTACTTGCATAATTGGTTGTAGTAATCCCATCAGAAGTTGCAATATTATATTTCCCTGCAGGTAACGACCCGAAAATCACATCCCCCCCCGTACCTGAGAAAGTTAATGTTTGCGTTTGACTTGGCACTGGCGTGTTAGAAGTCCCTGTAACAGGAACCAATGTTGCAAATCGAGTTTCACAACCTGATTGTCCTGTTGGAATACCCACCTTGATCTCACCATTAGAAAAACAGGTAGCGTTAGTTTTAGTTACTGTAAAGTTTGAAATTGTACATTGTGCTGATACAGATTCAAAAAGAAAAAGAAAAAGAAAAAACAAAAGTACTATGATGTTCTTTTTCTTTAATAAATTGAAATTTAATAACGTATTAATCATAATTATTTTTTTATAACTCTTTTTGATAGTCGATGGAACTATGCTCATATTCATTAGAAGTGGGAGGGGGAATTGGGGACTTATCTTCGGTAAAATAGTAATTTTTAGATTAAATAAAAAATAATTATTTATCCAATAATTATAGTGTTAAACTAATTTTTTTGCGTTATTCCTTGTCAAATATTGTTCATATCGTATTGATATTTAGTGATTAAAAACAATTGTATTGCTTAATAAAATGCCCGCAAATGTATAGTGCCTTTTTATAAAAAAAGTTGTAAAATCACAACTTTTTGATTTTTTTTGCCTAATTTACAAATAAGTCCCATTTGTCTGTTTATCAGCAAAATACTTTGATTTTTAAATTGTTGCTAATTCGAATGACTTCTGAAAGGTTGTGTTTAGAGTTATTAGAAAAAATATTAATATTGCGGTTACAGGTGTTATTTTAACAAATATATGCCACACTTTTTGTTACAACTTATTCTTTGCGCGCCTTAATAAAATGAGCTAGTTTCGATTTCAAACTTTTCTCATTTGTGTTTTTTGAACTATACACAACATCATCTATTTTCCAATGCGTTTCTTTAATCACTACAATAGTATCAATCCATGATATTTTTGGTTTTGAATCATATTCAAATTTGATACTGACTTTTTGAGTCGAATTATTACTTTTTTCAATACTAAGTAATTGATAGTTAGTAAATCCGTCATACAAACTTACTAGCACATTCCCTTCAATCATATTGGGTTTGTCTGTTGGAAATTCACTGTTTTGAATGGCTATTTGACTCTGTTTTGTAACTTCTTTTGCCTCTTTTATCAATGCAAGTAATGATGTGCTATACCTTGCAGATGTGAAATCGAGCGCTGAAAAAGATTGATTTTTAGAATAGGTTAATTCTATTAAATGTGTAATTTCAGCTTTATCTTCTTCTTTTTTTGAACAAGACAACACCATTAAAATAGCAAATACTATTGTTATTAATCGTACTCTATTCATCACTTTTTACCATGTAATGTGCTTCATTTTGAAGATAATAGTTAGTATCGCCATCTTTTCCTTTTTGAAAAGTGAATTTCTCGATGGTCTTATCTGACTTGGTTAGAACTATTTCATCGTTTTGATAGGTAAACGTTCCGGTTTCTAATTTATCGTTTCCTTTTTCATCCGAATTATTAAATACAAAGGTTAAGTCCTTATTAAAAGTAATGTTTAACATAGCGGCATGAGGCGTAAACCATTTTCCAAAAAGTTCTTTAGGAATTGAGATATTTATAACGCTATTTTTGTTACTTTTTGAGGGAGAACTTTTTTCAATCGAAGCCTTTTTTGATGAAGTTGTATTGCAACTAAAGGTTGCAAAAAGTACAAGTAGGGCGATTAGAATTTTTTTCATGTATTATTTTTATTGATTATTTTTTAATTGGTACCCCAAAACTGCATTTGATTATTCTCAAAAATTGGATATTGTGCATCGTTTAAATCTGTATTATATAAAATAAATTCAGAGATATTTCCTGTAAAACCATTTTGACCAAGTGCATCTAATGAACCTGTTGCAATTCCAATACCAAAAGTAGAATTGGATTGCCAAGTTCTAGAAGTTAAAGTTAGGGCGATATTATTTCTATTTACCCCACTTACCCTTACAATTTTACTACTTGATAATCGAATAATAGAATATTGCCTGTACCTATTAAGACCAACAGTTGCATCATTTAAAAAACTTCTTGTTCCTTCCATTGAACCCAAATCGGTATACATTTGGTTAGCTCCATCAGGCCAATTCATATGTGCGGTCCATCGAATCGCATTGTTTCCTGTATCAGAATGTCCAAATGAATTATTCGAGGTGTTTCCATTTTGCACTTTTATATTCATAAAGATACTCCCTCGAATTCCACTTGTTAATAACGTATTTAATGTTTGACTCACTATCACACTATGCTTTGAAGTTCCTGTAAACTGTAAAGAAGGATATTGATTAGCACTTCCCGCAGAACTTAAGGTAAAAACTGGTTGCCTAGTAGCGGTGTTTTGAATACCATGATACCCATTGGCTCCTTGGTCATACCAAATACTTACATATAAAGGATTGGCTCCTTGATAAGCACTTAATGTGGCTGTTGTGCCAATTGCAACTCCACTAGTCCCTGCAACAGCCAGCGTTACGATACTCGAACTGCTTACTACACCTGTGGCATCAAAAGCAACATCCACTTGCGAGTTATCTGTTGCTCTACGAAGACGAAGTGCTGGACCAGTATAGGCTTCTCGCAATTTTCTTGTACTAAATGCAAAAGAAGGTGTAATTCCTATTTGATCCAAAATAGGTCTGCTATCCACTGGCACTATATAGGGTGTGCCTACTACTTGAGAAAATAAAGATGCCGTACCAAAGACCGAAATAAAGAAAATTAAAAAAAATCTATTCATACTATTGCTATTACAAACCTGTAGTCATATAATAATACACCGTAGTACCCATTACAATAAACGTATATAAAGTGTGTTTACTGGCGGTAGTTGGTCCGTTATTGGGTGATTTAAATGTAAATCCAGAGGCTGTAAAACTAGCTGTACCACTAGTAGCCCCTTGAACTGCTAATGTATAAGTTCCACCATCTTTAATATTTGAAAGTGTAAAGGCTCCTGCAGAAGCAGTTGTATACGCTAAATTACTTTTAGAAAAATCGATGGTAGTTCCAGCGGCAGCATTAAATGCGGTGGTGTTGGTAGCTGCTCCATTTACTTCAAATTTTGAGGTTGGTGTGTTTATTCCAATACCCACATTACCAGCTACAGGATTCAACACCAAAGACAATGGTTTGCTAACAGATAAATCCGTTTTATCTGATGATTGAATGTAGCTACCCCAAGGTGAGTTAGCATAGGTTCCAATATCTAAAACGTGGTTTGTATCTCCTTCAATTCGTAGAGTTGCATTAGATACTGAGCCTGTTGTTGCTGGTTGTGCATTAACTCCTTTAAAGGTTATTTTTTGGGTAGGTGCTGTATTCCCAACACTGAATTTGCCATCGTTTGTTAATCTAAATCCTTCAGTGGTTACACCAGCTGTTGTAGCATAATTAAATGCAAGTCCAACTCCCGATGCGCCACCTGGTCTTAGAACTTCAATTCCTCCAAAAGTTGTGTACCACCCCAATTTTAGTCCTCCCACAGGTGTATCAGTACCCGCAGGTGTTTTCCCATAAAATTCTGCCCACACTGAATCCCCACCTGTTCCAAGATTGTTCGTGTTAAATTGAAAACGAGCATCGCCTAAAACCTGTAATTTATTAGTTGGGGCTGTAGACATCCCTATACCAACATTACCTCCTGCGGGTTGCAACAGCATTGGTAAAGCAACACCTGTCGAGTAATTGTGACCTTGTATCCCCCAATGTAAAGTAGTACTATATAAACTCAATGCATTGTTATTAACTCCTGCTGTAGTTTGAAATCGAGCATTAGGTCTAAAACCTGTATTATCCATTAGGTTCGCAGTTGTTGAGGGTATTGATGTGATATAGGAATTGTCATTAGAAACAAATCTTCCAACAGGATTTGTATTAATTCCTAATCTTCCATTAGCAGTTAATCGCATTTGTTCGCTATCTGTAGCTATACCGTTGTTCCAAGTAAACGTAGGTCTAGTTACTAAAGCTCCAAGACCTTGTATTTGTGCTCTAAATTGAATAGCAGGGTCCCCGCCTGAATCTGTTTGAATTTCTCCAATAAAAATTGATCTAAATCCACCGCTAGAACTCATTTTAAAGTTAGGTAGGAAGTTAGCCCCTCCACCATTACTAGCATAAATTCCTGTATTAGCTGTTCCTGTATTTCTAAACTCAAATATGGTAGGATTAGCAATCATATCGCCTTTTGCTAAAAAATAGCCGTTAAATGTATCTGTCGATGTTACTCCATCACCTAACATAATCCCTCCATTTCTCCAAATTCTGGAAGTTTTATTACTCCCTGCATCTGTATCTGTACTGACTAGATTGAACGGAGATGACGCAGATTGTGGTGGAATATTTAATGTAGCTCCTGTTAAGGTTGCATTTCCTGTTCCTGTTGTGGTTAATGTTAACGCATCTTGTTTATTGGCAAGACCAGGAACAGTAGGCGCATCAGCAGTACCGCCAAGGTCTCCTGCCAATTTTACAACTCCTTTAACCGTTGTTGTGGCATCTTTATTTACCTCTATTTCTTTACCATTTTTATTCACTACTTTATCTTGGGCATTTACCCAAAACACATTAAAGAATAAAACTAAAAGTATTACTTTTTTCATCGTCTTTAGATATTAATTGGTAATATAATCAAATGTAACTCTATCGTTAACCAATAAAATATAACCTCCGTTATTAGAATTGGTATAACTTACTGTCGTTCCCGTTACAGCAATAGCCGTTTTAGGTACTCTTACGCCATTAATAAACATGGCTATTTTTCCAATTGGTGTAGTAGTTAATGTAAACGAGGTTTGCCCAGCTGTTGCAGAAAATTCATCTGTTTCCATTTTTACTAAAGAAGTTGCATTTACAGGTTTCCAATTGGTGCCATCGTATTGTAATATTTGCCCTGTTGTTGGTGCTGTTGTACTTACCGCAGTACCTTGTAATTTATTAACTAAAGGTGCGGCAGCAGTGCCTCCTAGGTCACCTGCTAATTGAATTTTTCCTTTTAATGATGTAGTAGCATCTGCAATTGTAGCGGCAGCCACTTGAGCGTCAACATACGCTTTATTTGTAGCGTCTGTAGCATTGGAAGGGGCATCGGTCAAAATAACTTTTTTGCCCGTTGGTATGGTAATATCTCCTTGCATAGTTCCGCCTGCCAATTTCAAATAACGAGCATCTAATGACGCTTGATTTGCTGTAACTTCCTGCCAAGCTGCACCATCATAGATAAAAGTATTACCGTTAATTAGTGTATTAGAGTCATTTGAAACTACATAAATATCACCATTAGTTGGGCCAGAAACAACAGTACTTCTATTAGCTAATGTTCCTGTATATACTGTTCCAAAAGTAACTGCTACATTTCCACTACTATCAGGTGTGGAACCATTCACTGTTCTAACAGCTCCTGTAACATGTTCAACTGGAATAGTGGTTGAGGTGGTAAAATTAGCTCCAGCTGTTGCTTGTTTTACATAACCGTAAGTGGCCGTCATATTAGAACCGGTACCTCCATTTGCAACATTAATAATTTCACCAATTTTTGCATTGGTTACTGAAGCAGCGGCTAATTTAGTGTTAGTTACTGCATTATCGGATAATTTTACGTTGGTTATAGCTCCCCCAGTTATTTTAGAAGTAGTTACTGCATCATCATTTATTTTATTAGTGGTTACTGCATTATCAGCTAGTTTAGCTGTTGTAATTGAACCGTCTTTTACTTTGAATGGACTTAAAGTAGTTCCTGCTCCTTCAACAGTGGTTTGATCAGCAACTGCTCCAAAAGTACTTCTATCAATCCATGAAACAGCTCCATTATTATCGGTTACCATTACTGTATTGTTAGAACCTGCTGCAATTTTAGCAGTTGTAATATTAGCATCTGCAATCTTAGCAGTTGTAATATTGGCATCGACAATATTCTCTGTTTGCACTGCATTATCAGCTATTTTAGCATTAGTAATCGCATCAGCAGCTATTTTAGCAGTAGTAACGTTGGCATCTGTAATTTTAACTGTTGTAACAGCATTATCGGCTAATTTTACGGTGGTAATGGCTCCCGCTGTAATTTTAGCGGTAGTAACTGCATCATCAATAATTTTATTGGTAGTTACAGCATTGTCTGCTAATTTAACAGTTGTAATTGAGCCATCTTTTACTTTGAATGGACTTAAAGTCGTTCCTGCTCCTTCAACAGTGGTTTGATCAGCAACTGCTCCAAAAGTACTTCTATCAATCCATGAAACAGCTCCAGTATTATCGGTTACCATTACTGTATTATTTGACCCTGCTGCTATTTTAGCAGTTGTAATATTAGCGTCTGCAATTTTAGAAGTTGTAATATTAGCATCGACAATATTCTCTGTTTGCACCGCATTATCAGCTAATTTAGCATTAGTAATCGCATCAGCAGCTATTTTAGCAGTAGTAACATTGGCATCTGTAATTTTAACTGTTGTAACTGCATTATCAGCTAATTTAATTGTTGATATAACTCCTGGAGCAATGGTTGGGTTAGCAGCATTATTAGAACCCGCTAAATCTCCCGCTAATTGAATTTTACCTTTTACGGTATTTGATGCGTCTGGAATTGTTGCTGCAGCTACCGCTGTTGTTACGAATTCTGTTGTAGCAATTTGTGTGTTATTTGTACCTGCTGTAGCTGTTGGTGCTAAAGGCGTACCTGTAAAACTAGGAGATGCAATAGGTGCTTTTGTTAGTAAACCAGGAACGGTAGGTAAATCAGCTGTTCCTGCTAAATCACCTGCTAATTTAATCTTACCCTTACTAGATGTTGTCGCGTCTGGCGTTGCATTATTGGCTACGAATGCTTCAACTGCGGCAACACTAGGATAAAGCGTTGTTGAACCTGTATTTGAAGTTATGTCTGATGCTAGGTTAGCAGTAGTTTGTGCTCCAACAATGTCAGCAACCGGAATAGTAGCAACTGCAGTCATCGCATTTGTTCCGTTTCCTTTCACATAACCCGTTAGCGTTGTTGCTCCAGTTCCTCCATTTGGAACTGTAATTGTTTCGGCAAGTTTGGCATTTGTAATAATTCCATTTGCTAAATCAGCACCTATAATAGTTCCATTTTGAATTTTATCCGTTGTTACTGCATCAGCTATTATTTTATTGTTTGTGATGGCATTATCAGAAATTATTGGTGTAGCGGCTGTAGTTCCAATTCCAGCTAAATCACCACCTAATTGAATTTTTCCTTTTACACTGGTTGAAGCGTCAGGCGTAGCATTTGTAATTTGAGCATCGACATACGCTTTATTCACAGCATCTGTGGCTGTAATTGGAGCATCTGTTAGCGTTATTTTTTTAGTTGCAGGAATCACAATATCACCCTGCATGGTTCCTCCTGCTAATCTTAAATATCGTGCGTCCAACGATGCTTGATTTGGCGTTACTTCTTGCCATTGAGAACCATCAAAAATATACGTCAATCCATTATTTAAAGGGTTTGAATCACCTGAAACGACATATATATCTCCATTTGTTAATCCTGGTGTTGTTACTAGTGGAATATTAGACAAAATACCCGTTGAAACAGTCCCAAAATCTACGCTAACATTTCCGTACCTATCTGGCAAATTTCCATTTACTTTTTGAACAGCTCCAGCTACATCAGCAACCGGAATAGAAGTTACAGTGGTAAAGTTAGCCCCTACACTAGCTTGTTTAACATAGCCTGTAGTTGTACTCATATCTGATCCCGTTCCACCTTCAGAAACAGCAATTTGACCTGCAATTTTATCTGTGGTGATGGTATTATCAGCAATATCTTCATTTAAAATTGTGCCATTTAAAATTTTTGCAGTTGTAACGGCACCCACTGCGAGTTTATCCGTAGTTACATTTAAATCTTTAATTTTAGCTGATTCTACAGCATTGTCTGCTAAATCTCCAACTACTATCGTACCGTCTAATATCTTGTCTGTAGTAACTGCATTATCAGCCAATTTAGCAGTGATAATTCCCAAATCTTTTACTTTGAATGGACTTGCGGTAGTTCCTGCTCCTTCTATGGTAGTCATATCGGCTACTGCACCAAAAGTAGTACCGTCAATCCAAGTTACAACACCAGTATTATCGGTTACCAATACCTTACTATTACCTCCAGAAGCTATCTTAGCAGTTGTTACTGCTGCGTTTGCTATTTTTGAAGTAGTAACATTGGCATCTGCTAATTTTGAAGTAGTTACATTTGAATCAGCTATTTTTGAAGTAGTTACATTCGAATCGGCTATCTTAGTTGTCGTTACGTTACTATCGGCTATTTTTGATGTCGTTACTGCTGCATCAGCTATCTTAATTGTAGTTACTGCATTATCAGCTAGTTTGGCTGTGATGATGCCTAAATCTTTCACTTTGAATGGACTTGCTGTTGTTCCTGCTCCTTCAATTGTGGTTTGGTCCGCTACTGCACCAAAAGCAGTACCATCTATCCAGGCCACTGCACCTGTGTTGTCTGTTACCAAGACTTTGTTATTCCCTCCTGATGCGATTTTTGCTGTTGTTACCGCTGCATCGGCTAGTTTATTTGTGATAACGTTTAAGTCTTTGATTTTTGCGGTTTCAACGGCGTTGTTTGCTAAATCATTTACAACTATTGTTCCGTCTAGTATTTTGTCTGTTGTAACTGCGTCAGCTCCTAACTTGGCATTGGTTACATTCGCATCGGCTATCTTAGTTGTCGTTACGTTACTATCAGCTATTTTTGATGTCGTTACTGCTGCATTGGCTATCTTAATTGTAGTTACTGCATTATCAGCTAGTTTGGCTGTGATGATGCCTAAGTCTTTTACTTTGAATGGACTTGCAGTGGTTCCTGCGCCTTCAATGGTAGTCATATCGGCTACTGCACCAAAAGCTGTTGCGTCTATCCATGCCACAGCACCTGTATTGTCTGTTACCAAGACTTTGTTATTTCCTCCTGATGCAATTTTAGCTGTTGTTACCGCTGCATCGGCTAGTTTGGTGGTTGTTACGTTTAAGTCTTTAATCTTAGCTGTTTCAACGGCGTTGTTGGCTACTTTGTTTGTCGTTACATTTAAATCGGCAATTTTATCAGTAGTTACTGCTCCATCCGCTAATTTAGCCGTAATAATTCCTAAATCTTTTACTTTGAAGGGACTTGCAGTAGTTCCAGCACCTTCAATAGAAATCATATCGGCTACTGCACCAAAAGCAGTACCATCTATCCAGGCTACAACACCTGTATTGTCTGTTACCATGACTTTATTATTCCCTCCTGATGCAATTTTGGTAGGAGTTACAGCAGCGTTGGCTAATTTATTTGTGGTAACATTCAAATCGGCAAGTTTCGCATTTGTTACATTAGCATCCGCTATTTTTGATGTAGTCACATTTAAGTCCGCGATTTTAGCTGTAGTTACTGCTGCATCAGCTATTTTGGCAGTAATTATACCTAAATCTTTTACTTTGAATGGACTTGCGGTAGTTCCAGCGCCTTCAATAGTTGACATGTCAGCTACTGCTCCAAAAGCGGTGGCGTCTAACCAAGTAACAACCCCTGTATTATCGGTAACTAACACTTTATCATTACCTCCTGAAGCTATTTTAGTAGCTGTTACTGCTGCATTAGCAATTTTTTGAGTCGTCACTGCATCATTCGCTAATTTAGAAGTAATAACGCCAAGATCTTTAACTTTGAATGGGCTTGCGGTAGTTCCTAAACCTTCAATAGAGGTCATATCGGCAACTGCTCCGAAAGCATTAGAATCTATCCAAACTACATTGCCCATAAAATCCGTTACCAACACAGTATTGTTTGCTCCGGGAGCAATTTTATTTGGAGTTACTGCAGCAGCGGCAAGTTTATTGGTAACAATTCCTAAATCTTTTACTTTGAAAGGACTTGCTGTAGTTCCTAAACCTTCAATAGTAGTTTGATCGGCCATCACCCCAAAATCATCTTTGTCTATCCAAGCCACTGCGCCAGTACTATCAGTCACTAATACTTTATCATTCCCTCCAGAAGCTATTTTTGTTGTTGTTACTGCTCCATTCTGAATAATCGGTAGGTCTGCAGTCCCTCCCAAATCACCAGCTAATTTGATTTTACCTTTTGTTGTTGTGGTTGCATCAGGTATTGTTGCTGCAGCAATGGCAGATGTTACAAAAGCGGTTGTTGCAATTTGATTAGAATTTGTACCTGGAGGAGCTGTTGGAGACAATGGTGTCCCAGTCAATGATGGTGAAGCAAGGGGAGCTTTATCATTCAATGCTGTTTGTGTAGCTATTGAAATTGGTTTGTTGACATCACTTGTGTTATCTACATTATTCAACCCTAAATTTGTTTTGGCGCCTACTACAGTGTTTGATCCTGTACCTCCATTGCTAATAGGCACTATTCCTGAAACAGTTTCTGCTACTTTTGATGCATATGCATAAGGTATAATTGAAAAATCTTGTTTACTAATTTCTATAAAATTGGCGCAAGAGGAGTTGATATCAATATCAACTTGTAATTTTTTTCTAGTTCTGTCCCAAACTATTGTAGAAAAATTAGATGCATATCCCCCAATTTGATCTCCTTCTCCAATCAATAAATTGACCATTCCAAAATCATCTGTCTTTACTCTTTGCGTTTCTTGATACTCTATAGTTGCACTATCGTCGATAATTGAAAATCGAAGACAAATATCTTTATTTGCTAAAACGGCATTGGCATTATTATTCCCCGGGAGAATTTCAGTAGTTGGGTTGTAAATTATAGCTTGATAAGTAATTCCTGAACTTTGAGAATAAATAAAAGTACAAGTAAATAAAATAAATAGGGTAAAAATTCTTTTCATAGGATCTAATATTAATAGAGTTCAAAAGAAACGCCAAATAAAATTTGGTTCGTTAAAAATGAAACTTTCTTATCGGACTGATTAGTTATGTTAAAACTTTTAGAATAATTGTAGCCCAAACTCAAATAACCATATTCAGATAAGTTACATTTGGCTCGGATTCCAAACATCGGGCTAATAATTACCCCCTTAAAATCTTGGTATTGTTTCAAATCGGATCTAGAGTTATTGATTGTTTGATTTCCATGCAATAATGTTGCTATATTATATCCTCCTTTGACGGCAAAATCAAGGTGATTGGATTTAATAAAAGAATAAATTATGGTGTTTTGAAAACCAATGTATTCCGTCTTCCAAGAATAATTATTGGCAATATCTCCTGCTTCTACATTATATTGATTCAATGTCAAACCAAGAGTATAATTCAAATTATTATCAAACGTAAGTCGTTGTATTTTGATTGGAATTGACAAACCTATCTCGTAGCTGTCACCCTCTCCTTTTTTTGGTAATGTATTGACCGCTCCTATTCCATCATATTTTAATTTATAACGGGTATAATTTTTCCCTGTAGATAAATAAATTTCTTGTGCAAAAGAATCATTTAGCACAAGAAGAAGAAAAACTAATTGTATTATTCTTTTCATTTAGACTTGATTATTTTAGTGGAAAAAACATGGTTTGAAGACTCAATTTTTGTAAAGTAAACGCCTTCCGAAAGTGAGGCAATAGACATTGTAAAAACGTTTTGAATAAGATCTCCTTTCTGAGTAAAGACCAATCTCCCTCTAACATCAAATAAGCTAACAACAATTGGAGATGATAATGGTGTCGAAAATTTAAAACTGATCACCTCTGTTGCGGGGATCGGATAAGCAATAACGGTAGCGGTCGTTGGTTTTAAGCTACCTGAAGTTGACTTCGAAGTTCCTTGAATAAATCCCTGACCAATTAGTGTTTTGTTACCTTTGTAGTTACCTAAAACCACACTAGATTGACCAACAGATTGCTGAACAAACGCTCCATTGCCTAATTTAAAACTTCCACCTTGTACTGATATTGTTTGATGATGAAGTTTTTGAGCAAAAGAAAAATGTAATGAAAAAAAGAAAAAAAATATAAACTTTTTCATTGATGAGGCATTAATAATTTCAATTATAAGATTGAACAAAATTAAACAATTAACAAATAATCCTATAAATATTGTCTTTATTTTATAATATCAGAACATTTTTGAAAGAAAAAGACTATAATAAAAAATCAACCAGTAAGACTGATTGATTTTTTATTTAAAACAGACTTGGGGTCTTGAAGGGGCAACTCTCTATTTATAAAATTCTTTTTGGGACGTTATCTTTTATTATAAAATTAGGATACAACTTAACCATGATTCTTTTAACGTTTAAATTAGGCCGCCGTTTTTTCATTTTTAATAACATCCTATGAAATTGAACAACTTCGTCATGAGAAAAATTTGGTTTCTCTAATTTGCGCTTACCGAAAAAACCTAATTTGTCAGCTATTCTCATTCTAATTGTCTAACATTAAAATCTAAATTTGTATATTACTTATGCCAAAAATATAGAGTCGATTACTAAAAAAAGTTGTGATTTTACAACTTTTTAGAAAAAATGTTTTTTTATATCTTTGTCCTGATTTTAATCTTACTGAACAGATAATTTATCAAACTCCCAAACCCAAATCTAAAAACAATGAAGCCTCTTAACAAATCCAAAGATCAAAAACCATTAAACCAAAAGACGGATCTTCCTATTATTCAACAAATTGCCGCGTTTCTTTTGTCAAAAAAAATCAAAAGAAAAGAGTTTCTACTGGAGGCAGGAAAAGTCAATGATTGTATTTTTTTTGTAAAAAAAGGACTCCTGCGTGTATATTTGGAATACGAAGGAAAAGAAATCAATACATGGTTTGTAAAAGAAAACGATTTTATCAGTTCTGTAAATAGTTATTATCAGGGTATCCCTAGTGATGAATACATTCAAGCATTAGAAGATTGTGAAATTGTTTTTATTAAAAAAAGCACCTACGATACTTTATTGAAATACAATCATAAATTAGCCTTATTTGCAATAAACGAACTTTACATAAAACTATGCGAATACAGTGATCAATGTCAATTATTACGATTTATGAATGCAGAAAAAAAATATGAGTTTCTAGCAACAAAAAAACCCGAAATTTTGAGTCGACTAAGTCAAAAACACATTGCTTCTTTTTTAGGAATTGAAACCACTTATTTAAGCAAGATAATTGCAAATCATAAAGAAGATTGAATTAAAAACATCCCCTATGAATATTATAGAAAAAGCATTACAAGGCAATAAATTTTTCACTAAGAAAGACCTTTTCTTAATGGAAAAACTAGCTTCTTTTCTATTTAGTAAAAAAATTAAAAAGAAGGAACAATTGCTTCGCGCAGGAGAAGTAAACAACAAAATGTTTTATGTCCAGAAAGGCCTCCTTAGGGTTTATTATATTCGAGAAGACGGTAAAGAGGTTAATACTTGGTTCGTAAAGGAAGGTCAATTCGTTTATGCTTGTCATAGTTTTCATTATCAAATACCTTCAGAAGAGTACATAGAAGCGCTAGAAGACTCAATTATCATGAGCATAAAAAAAGACACTTGGTTAATGCTTTTAAGAAACAATCATAAACTAGCATTGTTTACTGTAAATGAACTCATGACGAATATTGCAGAGTTTTCGGCACAAGCGGAAATGTTGCGTATGATGAATGCTGAAGAAAAGTATGCTTTTCTTAAAACTCATAAAGGAGATATTCTAGAGCGTATTAGCCAAAAACACTTAGCGGCTTATTTAGGGACGGATACCGCTTACCTAAGTAAAATTATTAGTAATTACAAATCTAACGAAGAATTAAAAAATAGAAAAAAAGCCGTTTAATCCAGATCAACCTAAAAACAATTGCCCCTATAAATGAACATTATTGACAAATGCCTGGAATCAGGACTGTATTTTCAACCAAAAGACCTTCATATTGTAAACAAACTTGTCTCTTTATTATTTACAAAAAAATTTAAGAAAAAAGAAACACTACTCAAACAAGGAGAAATTTGCAAAGAAATTTTTTATGTCCAAAAAGGACTACTTCGAGTTTATGTATTAAACGACGGAAGGGAAGTTAATACTTGGTTTGTTCAAGAAGGTGATTTCATTACATCGGTTAGTAGTTATCATAAACAAAAACCCAGTGAACATTGTATTGAAGCTCTGGAAGATTGCGAAATTATTTCGATTAAAAAATCAACTCTCGATTTTATTATGAAAAATAATCATAAAGCCGCTTTGTTTGCCTCCAACGAATTATTTAACAAATTATGTGATTACCAAGAACAAGCCAGTGCTCTTCGATTTATGAATGCCGAAAGTCGCTATGACTATTTATTTGAAAAACAAAAAGCTGTTTTTAATCGAATCAGTCAGAAACATTTGGCTTCTTTTCTAGGAATTGATACTACCTATTTAAGTAAAATTATCAAGAAACATATCAAAGTAAACAGATAAGCATCTAAGTAATAATTACACAAAAGAAATATCCTCTGGCAAGTGTCCTAATGTATAGAATTGTTTGTTTAAAAATTCACTGATGATGCGTTCGTCTTGATCATCTACTTTTAGATTCATTGAGGTGCTTTCGCCAAAACACTTTACAACAAACAAATTGGCATCAATGTCATAATTTAAAATTAAAAAACCAGCAGAAACACCACGCTGTAAAATTTCTTGGTGCAAAATTTTTGCACTAAAAATCACAGGGATTTTCTCTTCGTTAATAATATATTTAAGAATATTCATTTGATACTTTTGTCTTTTCAAAATAGTTTGTGCCTCATTAAATCAAAACCATACTGGCAAGAGGTAGCCAGTATGATATTTGATTCTCCCTTTAATTATCTAAACTATCAAGCAAACTAAATCGATGAAAGTTCATAATTAAAAGGAAATGATTAGGAAAACACTACATGATTTTTAATAAATGCATACTGTTATAAATGTCCCCACATCTCTCCTAATCACTAATTAGTTTTTATTTTTTTTTTAACTCTTTTAAAAACTATTATTTTTCATTTCATTTTTCTGATTCCAAAATAAGTTGATCTGATTTTAAAAAAAGTTGTGATTTTACAACTTTTTAAAAATTTTTGATTTTTTTTCAAATTAATCGGATTTCTAAAATAATGACTGTTTGAAAAAAGATTTTATTTTTCTGATTATTAAGTATTTAAAAACTGTTTTGAAAAAATTTAAAAAGAATAAAAAAGATAGAATCCATAAGCGATTTTCTTTTATTTCTGTAAAAAACAAAGATTATTAAACCTAAAAATAAAATTTACCCTCCTCTAAAAAGAAGCAAAATAGTTGTTTTAGCCAATCAAAACTTAAAAAAAGAATTCAAAACGATGATAAAATAGGGAACAAAATTCCTTTTTTGACACCAAAACGATTGGATTTTTGCAGAATAATCAGCTGTTTTTAAAGCGTATTTATATAAATTGCAGCACCAAATTCAGATTACACTATCATGTCAGAGAAAGGCGCAGAGAGAACTAGATTACAACTACGAAACGATAATAAAGGGTGGAAAAAATGGGGTCCCTATCTTACCGAACGCCAATGGGGAACCGTAAGAGAAGATTACTCTAAAAATGGAGATGCATGGAATAGCATTACCCATGAAATGGCCCGTTCAAAAGCCTATCGCTGGGGAGAAGAAGGTATTGGCGGAATCTCAGATAACAAACAGCATATTTGTTTTGCTTTTGCTTTTTGGAATCATAACGACCATATTTTAAAAGAACGCTTTTTTGGTTTAACTGGAAGCGAGTCCAACCACGGAGAGGATGTAAAAGAAATCTACTATTACCAAGACTCTACTCCTACACATTCCTATCAAAAAATGTTGTACAAATACCCTCAAGCAGCATTTCCATATTCAAAATTGGTCGAAGAAAGCAAGAAACGCTCTCGATTAGAGCCTGAATATGAATTGCTTGATACCGGAATATTTGATAATGAGGCTTATTTTGATATTTCAATGGAATATGCCAAGGCCGATGAACAAGATCTTTTAATCAAAGTAACCGTTGAAAATCACTCTGAAATTGATGCTCCAATTACCGTTTTGCCAACCGTTTGGTTCAGAAACACTTGGTGTTGGGGTTATGAAAATTACAAACACAAACCAAGTTTAACCGGTATCGGGACCTCTCATATTGAGATAAATCATCAGGTGGTGGGCCGATTCAAATTATATGCTGAAGAGGCAGATGCGTTTTTGTTTTGTGACAACGAAACCAATTTTGAGAAACTGTACAACTCCCCTAACTTAAGTCATTACACTAAAGACGGTATTAATGATTATATTGTAGATAATAAAATTGAAGCTGTCAATCCGAATCATATTGGAACCAAGGCTTCAGTAAAATATTCTCAGACTATTCCTGGTAAAGGGAAAAAAGTATTTAAACTGCGTTTTACAAATCAAACTCCAGAAAATGCTTTTGCCGATTTTGATGCGATTTTTGAACAACGTCAAATAGAGGCTGATGAGTTTTATGCTTCACTTCAAAAAGGAATTGAAGACGAAAATTTAAAATCCATTCAAAGACAATCGTACGCAGGAATGCTTTGGACCAAACAATGGTATTATTTCAATGTTTTTGAATGGACCAAAGGCGACCCTGCCATGCCAAAACCTGATCCCGAACGTAAAAAAGGACGAAATAACGCTTGGAAACACCTTTATGCGGCTAATATTTTATCCATGCCTGACAAATGGGAATATCCTTGGTTTGCAGCTTGGGATTTGGCCTTTCACACGCTACCTTTGGCTCGATTAGATCCTGATTTTGCCAAAAGACAATTATCGGTCATCTTACGAGAATATTATATGCACCCTAACGGGCAAATTCCTGCTTATGAATGGTCTTTTTCAGATGTTAATCCACCTGTACACGCTTGGGCCACTTGGAAAGTGTATGAGATTGACAAGGAAATGAACGGCGGTGTAGGAGATACTGTTTTCTTAGAACGCATCTTTCACAAACTGCTTCTGAACTTTACTTGGTGGGTTAATTTGAAAGACGAAGGCGGTAACAACATCTTTGGTGGAGGATTTCTTGGAATGGACAATATTGGGGTGTTTGATCGCTCTGCTGATTTGCCAACAGGCGGACACTTAGAACAAGCCGACGGAACAGGGTGGATGGCTATGTATAGCTTAAACATGTTACGAATAGCCTGTGAAATCGCTATTAAAAATCCGGTGTATCAAGATATGGCTTCAAAGTTCTTTGAACATTATTTGCATATCGCCGGTGCGATGCAAGCTATTGGTGGAGACAAACTCAACCTTTGGGACGAAGACGATCAATTTTACTACGATATGTTACATAAACCCAACGGTGATGCCGAATTGCTCAAAGTGCGTTCTATGGTAGGTTTAATCCCGCTATTTGCGGTAGAAGTCTTAACTCCCGAACTTTTAGAGCAACTTCCTGATTTTAAACGTCGTGTAGAATGGGTATTGAACAACCGTCCTGATTTAGCAAGTTTAGTTTCAAGTTGGGACAATCCTGGCTCAGGAGAAACCCGTTTACTTGCGATTTTAAGAGGTTACCGAATGAAAATGATTATGAAACGGATGTTTGACGAAACAGAGTTTTTATCTGATTATGGCATTCGTTCACTTTCTAAATACCATAAAGAACACCCGTATCAATTTAATTATGATGGCGGAACTGTTCGAGTAGACTACACTCCTGCCGAAGCTACTGGAGATATGTTTGGGGGCAACTCCAATTGGAGAGGGCCTATTTGGTTTCCAATGAACTATTTGATTTTGGACTCTCTGGAAAAATTTTCGAGCTATTACGGTCCTGATTATGAAGTAGAATACCCTACTAATTCAGGAAAAATGATGAATATCAAAGAAGCTGCCGAAGAAGTATCTAAACGACTATTAGCGCTTTTTGTACCCGATTCCAATCAAAAAATTCCGATGTATGGTGAGTATGATACATTCCAAAAAAATCCTAATTTCAATCAAAATCATTTGTTCTTTGAATATTTTGATGGCGATACAGGAAAAGGCCTTGGCGCTAATCATCAAACGGGTTGGACAGGATTGATTTCAGAAATTATCCGGCATTTGTATGTAACAAAAGAATAATAAAATTCAGATTTACGATATTTGATATACGTTTTTCAAACACCAATTCAAGAAACTTGAAAAATTGGCGTTGGAATACGTGAAATAAAAGATGCTTAAATTTGTATTTAATTAAGTAGCAACCCGTGAAAGCTGTGTTTAAAAATTATTGGTCTATTTTACTCTTATTTTTTATATCCAATTCTTTATTGGCACAGGATTCTTTTGCCCTTTTGAAAAAAGAACTAGACCAAACACTTGAGAATGAACCTTTGTACTTAAACAAAAAAAATAGCGCAATCAATCAGCTCAAAAGTCGTCTTCGTTCTTCGTCATCCAATGAAATCCGCTATTCGCTCAACGAAAAATTATACGATGAGTACAAATCCTATCAGTCGGATTCGGCCTTGGTATATGCTAAAAGAAGTTTGAATAGTGCCTATAAAAATCAAAACAACATTCAAATAAACAAAGCCCAACTCAATTTGGCTTCGATTCTAGGTACACTCGGAATGTACAATCAGGCTTTGGAAATTCTCAACTCAATGGAACCTAAAGTAATTCCAGAGTTAAAAGGAGAATTCTACTGGACAAAAAGAATCATTTATGGAGGACTTTCGAGTTATGCTAATGATACAGAAGAAAAAAACAAATACAATCGCTTGGGAGACCACTATCGGGACAAGGCTATACTCAATTTGCCTAAAAATTCAATTGGATTTGTTCTCGCATTATCTGGACAATTTCTGTCTCAAAAAAAATACAATCAGGCTATTAATTTGTTGCTCCCGTATTTTAATAAAACACCAAAAACCGACCCAAACAGAGCCGTGATTGCCTATCTAATATCTGAAAATTACAAAGCTAAAAAAGACAAAACGCAAGAGAAAAAATGGTTAGCACTTTCTGCTATTTCGGATTTGGAATTGGTTAAAAAAGAAAACATTTCGCTACGAGAACTCGCTTTTATATTGTATGAAGAAGGCGACATTGAATCGGCTTACGAGTACATTAAACGTTCTTTGGACGACGCTGTTTTTTGTAATTCGAAACTGCGAACCTACGAAATTTCAAAGATGTTACCCATCATCAACGAAACGTATGAGGCTAAAAACAAATCAGCTAAATCCCAGTTGATTGTTTTTTTAATTAGCGCGAGTGTTTTATCGCTGTTTTTATTGGGAGTCCTTATTTTGCTTTTCAAACAGATGAAAAAATTGGCCAAAGCCCAGAAAAATGTTGAATCGGCTAACAACCAACTTTCCTTACTAAACGAACAATTACAAAGTTTTAATACAAAACTAAATCAAACAAATTCTGAATTAGCCGAAACGAGTTTGCTCAAAGAGATTTATATTGGTCGCTATATGGATCAATGCTCCATCTATATTGGAAAAATGGAAGAATATAGCCAAAAACTAAAGGTGATGGCTACCGCAGGAAAAGTAAATGACTTGGTGAGCACTGTCAAATCAAAAGCATTTATTGATAAGGAACTGAAAGAATTCTATACCCAATTTGATCAAACCTTTATGTTGCTTTTTCCAACATTTATTGAGGAATTTAAGAGCCTTCTAACAGAGCCTGATAGTATTCAAATCAAAAAAGGAGAATTACTTAATCCTGAGTTACGTATTTTTGCTCTAATTCGTTTGGGAATAAAAGACAGTGCTAAGATTGCCGAATTCTTGCGCTACTCTGCCTCTACCATTTACAACTATCGTTCCCAAATAAAGAACAAGGCAAAAGGGCCTCGAGAACAGTTTGAAATGGAAGTGTTGTTGATTGGTACCGCCACTAAAGAGTAATAATCTATTCTATTATTTAACGGATTATCATTCTAAAGGAATCGCAATAAATCTCATTTCGGATACAATTCTAGAAATTAGAGTTACATCAAATTCTGTATACTCTACGCTTAAAATGTGGTCATCAAAAGTAGCTTTAACTCCCTTGATTGTAGTTTGAATTTGATGTAGTATAGCGCAAGCTGCTTCAGAATCTGATACGTTTGTTTTATAAATTTCTACTATTTTCTTTCATTACAATTTAATTAAATGCTAATTCCGTTTTATCTTGCCATGCGAAAGTAGAAACTCGTTTAGAAATTAACCATTGATTATCTTTCTTAACAAAGTCATCATTGTAATACACTCCCAAAGTGGTTTTCATTTTTTTCCCATTTTCATTCCCAATTAAAGTAACCAAACAATAAGAAATTCCGTGTGCTTTATCTCCATTTATTGTAACAGTCTGTTGACCGTTTATGTGATAAACTGTATCGAATAGAGCGAGAAAAGCAGCAAAGGCATCGCCGATTTGTTTTCTTCCCTTTAATATAGTTCCAGGACGACCTTGGGATACAGATTCTACAATTGCATCCTCAGTAAAAAGTAATGTTTGTTTTTGGGTTTCTTTTTGATCCGCTAGAATAGAAAATGTGTCAACACTATTTTTTATTGCCATTCTATCAGCCATTTCAGAACTAATTTGTTTATCGTTTTTCATAATTTGTGAATAGGATGTCGAGTACAATAAGATTAAAAGAAAAAATTGGATACAATTTGTTTTCATTTTGATTAAATTTTAAATTATTGACAAAGCTACTTGTTGAACCCTAATACAGAATAACACAAACTACGGATGTTTATACCAATTTTACTGAATTGCTTGACTTTGAGCCAATGGGTATTAGAAAAACGATATTTTTGTATTGGTAAACCAAAAACAATGAAGAAAATAGGAGTTATAAAAACAATCCATGATTATAATACTATCATAGGACTTGAGACTACACATCCACTTGTTAGTTTTGTTGATTTTTCAAAAGTCAAAACAACCACTAAAAGGGAGGTTGAAGCTTTGAGCTTTGGGTTTTATTCCATATTTTTCAAAGAAGGTAAAAACTGTACTCTAAAATACGGGCGAAACAATTATGATTACCAAGAGGGTTCTTTGATATTTATTGCTCCTAATCAAGTTGTTAGTATAGAAGAGGATGGTCTTGACTACCAACCAAACGGATTTGCTTTACTATTTCATCCTGATTTATTGCTCCGAACATCTCTTATGCAAGGAATAAAAGATTTTTCTTTTTTCTCGTATAATGTTACTGAAGCACTCCATCTTTCAGAAAAAGAAAAAGAAATTATAGTAGACAGTTTCAGAAAAATCGATTACGAAATAGCACATTCTATTGACAAACATAGTAAACAACTTATTGTAGCCAACATTGAATTGTTACTTAAATATTGTTTACGTTTTTATGATCGTCAATTCATAACTCGAGATAATATTACTAATGGAATAGTAGAAAAACTGAACCATTTACTATATAATTATTTAGAAAGTAATAAGCCACAAACCATTGGCACTCCATCTGTTTCGTATTGTGCCAGTGTTTTGAACTTATCTCCCAATTATTTTGGAGACCTAATTAAAAAAGAAACTGGAAAATCAGCTCAAGAATATATTCATACCATCATTATTGATAAAGCAAAAGAAAAAATAGTTGACTTCAATAATTCAATAAGTCAAATTTCGAATGAATTGGGGTTTAAATACCCCCATCACTTTACAAGACTATTCAAACAGAAAGTAGGAATTACTCCTTTGGAGTTCCGTACAGGAAGTTAAACAAATGCAATTTTTTAATTTATTCCTCTTTTCTATATTTCAAAGGAGATACGCCCAACTGTTTTTTGAAAAAACTATTGAAATGCGTTGCTTCTTGAAAGCCTAAAGCAAAACCGATTTCAGCTACATTCCAAAGACTCTGTTTCAACAAAATTTTAGCCTCTTGTGCTATCCGATCTGCTATGAGTTGGGAAGTCGTTTTCTGAGTTACTTCTTTAATGGCTCGATTCAAATGGTTGACATGTACATTAAGTTGCGTGGCAAATTCAGAAGCGCTACGCAATTGCATTCTCTGGTGTACTTCGTCTATTGGGAACTGACGTTCTAATAACTCCAAAAACAAAGCTGTTATGCGTTGCGAAGCATTCAAGTGTTTGTTGTCCAAACTAGTTGATGGCTCCATTTTCATCGCAAAATGCAATAATTCAAAAACCAAATTGCGCAACACATCGTATTTATAAACGTAATCTGACTTAATTTCCTCTTGCATTTTTTTGTAAATCGGTTCAATTTTGGCCAGTTGTTCGTCTGTCAACTCAAAAATATGTGTCCCATTAGGTTGAAAAACGGAATATTGATTAAGGTTGCCAAATTGATGAAAAAAAAGAGTGTTGAAAATGCAAAAAGAGCCCGCTTTATATTCTTCTAAATGTTCCCATTTATAGGGAATTTGAGGGTTAGAAAAACATAACGCTTGTTTTTTAACTTCTACTACTTGATCTGCAAAATACACTCTACTGTTTCCTTTGGCCAAACTGATCTTGTAAAAATCACGACGCTTATATGGAATTGGCTGGGCTTTCTCTCCAATGAAAGGTTGCAAATCGAACACGTTAAAATGTCCCATTTCGTTTTTGAGATTATCTGGTAACCAATCAAATTTATTTCGATAAAACTCTGATAACGATTCTGCTTTTTCCATTCCTATCAATTAAAATTCCACTTAATATGAATAACTCAAGGAAAGATTCCATATACTATCTTTTCCTGAAATAGAAGTTGCAATAGCTTTGTTCACAATAGAAGACAATGTCAAAGGTATCAAAGGAGTGGAAAGAGTCATTGTCGAAGAAAAATAATAACCCTCCTTACTATCCATTTTCAAATAATACAACTGGGGTTGTACTTTTAAATCTATTCCTTTGACTAATTTAAGATTGGAAATAGTGCTATTTAAAGTAATAAAATGAGTGTTTAATGTGGTTCCTGGATCCCAACCATGAGAATATAGATAATACATCCCTATACTACAATTTTTAGACAAAGTAAAACTAGGCGCAATCTCTGTTGCGGTATAGCGATAGGCATTCATAATAGTCTTAAAATCTCCATTTAGCAGCTGTATTTTTTCTTGTTTAAAAGCAATCGCTGGATGCGCTCCAAAACTTAATTTAAATCTAGAATCGTTTACAGCCTTATACCTCCCCCAAAAGATAAATGACCAAGGCTTACCTTCTAATGAAAAACGCAATTGTGGATCAAAACTCCATTTTTTGCCCTTAATTGAGAAATCAAAAATTGCAGCTGGTTTTCCTAAGGAAAAGGTTGGTAAAAGTGATATTCCGTTGTTAGTAATAGTTGTTGCTCCTGAAAAAGACCTTGATTTCGTTGCTTCTTGTGAAAAAATTAAGCTAGTGAAAAAAACACAAAATAACAATCCATATCTTTTCTTTTGTTTTTCTATACTTTTTGACATAAAACAAACTGTTTTTTGTTAGTGTTATGCAAAAATCCTTTGTAAATCAATACAAAAAAAACAAAATTCAAATAAATTATTATATAAATCAAACATTTGTTTTTAACCTAAATAATTTGTACTATTCATTTTTCAGCTTGATCACTAGCACTCCACTCGCACCTCTTGAACCATAAATAGAGGCTTCGGCATCTTTTAAAAAAGTGATGCTTTTTACCTCATTGGGTACAATAAAATCAATGCTTGAAACCACATTCCCATCTACAATAAACAATGGTTCTGCATTGTTTTTAATAGAATTAATTCCTCTAATAATTATCGTATTATCTGGCTGAACAACCACGCCAGCAATTCTACCTCTAATCATATCATAAATGGTTCGATAAGAAACCGTATTCTTGTCTTTTTCTGGTTTTAAACCATTGGGAGGAGTAACCAATTTATCCTCAGATGGAGCAGGAGCTAAATACATAAAGTCCATTTTTGTTTCTTTGGCATAGGCACTGCTTAACCAACCGTATTTTTTAGAATGTACTTTTATGTTTTTCACATTCTCTGGAACGACTAAACTAAATTCTCCTAATTTATTGCTCACTACCTTGGTTTCTACTGAGTCCAAATACATGACAGCTCCCTGAACAGGTTTGTTTTTATAATTCAGTATCTTTCCCGTAAGCGTTGTTTGTGCATTCGTATAATTTACAACTAACAACAATGCGAAGATTATTTTTTTAATTTTTTTCATACACTTCAATTTCTATTTAGAATTACTAATTATAAAGATAATAGATTATTATATTCCTCTTTACATCTTTTAAAATAAAAGCCACTTACATTGTTGTAAATGGCTTTCACGTTCAATTATTTTTTAACACTATACTTTTCTGTTCTAGCATCTTTGATTATGCCGTTCCAGTTTAACCCGAAACCAAAATCATATACATTCCCGTTTGAATCTCTATACGGTATCATGTCGTGAGGCACGTCTTCCAATTGTTTTTCGACGGTGGTCATATCTATTGGCATTTGCAATGGTAATAAACCTGATGGCTCTGTTTTTCCAGAAACAATATCCAACAAGGCTTCTGTTTGTACTCCAAACTCACCTACAATAGCATGGACTTCTTTTTCAAATTCGCCAAAAACCATTGGATTAGATACGGTAATAGCAATTACTACCGGTTTTCCATTCATTGCTTTTTTAGTTGCTAAAATAGTATTCAAATCAGGATACGAATTGGATTTTGAAGTTTTATTTAAATACGAACGATTCGTAATGGTTGGGTCTACCACAGGATCTCCTGCCGCAATACTTTGGGCTCTAGCATCTACCGCAGTGTAGTCTTTCAATTGTAAGCTAATTGGCATGTAGCCATTTCCTCCTGCTTCTCTATCGGCTCTGCTATACCCATTACTTACAGGGCTTTTGATAAATACCATAGCAAAATCAGCTTTTGCAGGGTCGTCTGTT
>JACCDQ010095114.1_pt1 | contig 32500 bp, 22 predicted proteins | sample 7446031 | NCBI WGS metagenome assembly JACCDQ01 (sample SAMN15323442, study PRJNA562643) | freshwater metagenome | isolation source: river surface water | place: USA:Blue River Watershed | collected 2017-08-17 | reverse complement strand
CAGGCGTACAGCTGCGCGTGCAATACCACTAGTTGCATTTATTTGAGCAACTGTTCCGGTTGCTGTAGTTGATGGACGAACCCAGCACTCTAGCGTAAAGTCGCTGGAACCTAATAAAATACCTGTACCTGTTGGGATTGTTAGGTATTTACCAATACCATCAAAATAAGTGCTGTAATACTTTGCAGTTGCGGCCGCGTTGCTAAAAGGACTAAACTTTTGTGCAGATACTTCCCCGCTCTTTGTTAATACAAAAGCATTTGGGCCGACGTCTTTTAGTTCGGCAGATTTACAAGCAAGGAACGTTGTGTTGGCAACAATGTCAAGTGGTTGGATACTAGGCGTAAATGCGCTTGTATAGAGTGCAGTGCCTTTTACTATACGAACGTTTGAAAGGTATCCAGTAAAGCGAATGTCCCCAAATGGGTTAGCTCCTATGTATACCGGGCACGACAAAGATTGATTAAATGCTGCTGTATATGTATAAATTAACACACCATTTGCAAAAAGACGCATCGACGTGCCTTGACGAGACACAGCTATGTGAGTCCATTGCTGTCGTGGTAGAGCATACCCAGTATTAGTCGCAAACAAGTTTGCAGTACCGTTATCACTAGGGTATAGTAACCCTAGGGTGCCATAAGTATAATGCCCTTGAGAAATGCGAAACTCGTTACCAGTAACATTTGAACCTATACTTAATATACTACGAAAAGTACCAGGCGCAGCGTTAGCATTGGTAGGGTAAGCCCATAACTCAACAGTGAAATCCCCGCTACCTAATGCTAGCTCGGTTGAGCTTGTTGAAGTTAGTGAGTCCGTAGTGTCGTCAAAGAAACCACTCCAGCTTTCGCCGTACGGACCAAAACTGCCTTGGGTAGTGTTACCTACCACGCTTACTGCCGTTGCAGTACCACTGGAATCTAGTGCAAACTTATTGTTGTGTGGTAGCGTAGAAGTTAGTCCAGCTAATACTGCGGAACTAAGACTATAGTCAAGTGGCGCAGCTGGTGGTGTAAAGTTCTCAGTATACGCGGCATAGCCACTTAGTACACGTAAGTCACAGATATTACCCGTGGAGTATGTAGCTCCAGCACTATCTTTGCCAACTATAGCACCCATCTGTGGGTAAGCAATAGAATCAGCGTATGAACTACCAGACTGAGTACCATTAATAAACAGCTTAGTAGTGCCACTCGATCTGCATAAGGCGATATGGCTCCAGGCATTGATTGGCACCGTGCCACCAGTAATTGCGGTTATAACTGACGGAGTGTACGGATTATAAACAACTGCACTAGCATTGTGGAATAGTCGAAGCCTCCAAGTACCGTACAACTCAAACCAAGGCTGTGCCGTCGCAACAGTTGTTGGATATACCCAAAACTCAATGGTAAAATCACCAGTACCGAATTCTAAGTAGCTAGCACTGGGTGCTGTTAAGTAGTCTCCATTACCGTCAAACTGCGCAGAGCCGTAATAGCCATAAGCTTGTGGTGGAGTGTAGGGTACAAACTGCGAAACCTTTACGTCACCGTTTTTGGTAATCGTAGCCGCACTCGAAGAATTATCTACTAGGCGATTTGACTGGCAGGTTAATAGAACGGTTCCTGAGATGTCAGTTAGTGGTTCTAGCGGCGGTGTAAATGCCTCAGTGTATATTGCAGTGCCTTTTACAATACGCAAGTTAGAGATGTTACCGTTCCAGTTACCACTCGTCGCACCGCTTGGTTCGGCTGCAGAAATAGCTAAGCCTGTAAGTGCGGGGTCAGCTGTTATACCTGTTACAGTTGCTGTACCTAATACCTTACCATCTTTATACGCAGTTAGTGTGCTACCACTACGCACAACAGCAATGTGGTACCAAGTTCCTGTTACCATGCCGTGGGCTACGTTAATGTTGGGCGCAGTAAAGCTAGTTAAACCCACTAAAAAGTTAGTAGAGCCGACTTGAATATCAAACCCGTTACCAGAGTTAACCGGACCACCACCAACAATCCAGAATCCGCCAGGATATCCGTTAGTGCTAGGCATTACGTTCATGTATACCCAAGCTTCAACAGTAAAGTCCCCGCTACCCATAGAGTAACGACTACTTACGTTTGGAACAGTTAAGTAGTCTCCGGTACCGTCAAAGGCATAGCTATAGTTGCTGCCAAGATAGGGAGATAGTGTGGTTGTTCGTATATCTCCGCTAACTGTAAACTCTGTACTACGTATACCTGCCGAACCACTGTTAAGTGGTTTTACTGGTAGCGTCGTACTTATCAGGCTTGTTACGCGAGACCAGTACTGATCTCCAACTGCAATTGCAATACTAAAAGTGCGAGGACTATCTTGGTTCTCCAAGTCGGTTGCTACAACTGTGAAGTTAAATGTAGTTTCGGACTCTAAGCCAGTTATGGTTCCGCTCAGTAATCCGCTACTTGTAAGAGAGAGGCCGGTTGGCAGTGAACTGCCTGCTGCCAAGGCGAATGTAGCCGCACCAGATGCTACAAGCTGAATACTGATTGCAGTATCTGCATCGCCATACTGGTCTGAGCCAGTTACCCAAGTAGGTGCTGAGCTATAAGTTACAGCGTTTACTCGAATTGCTACCGAGCCGTCTGTGTTTACTACATATAGCACGTATGTTCCGGCTACTTGTGCTGGAATTTGTGCACGCAACTCCGTGCTGCTGACAAAAGTAACTGAAGTTGCTAGTGATTTATTAACTGTTACGGAAGCACCAGTCTTGAAACCACTACCAGTAATCTTTATATAACCGCCAACCAAGTCTATCGCAGTATCGTCTAGCTCATTATAGCTAGAGTCACATACTATGACTTGCGAAACCTTAGGGTTGGCACCCAGTACAGCAAGAGTACTGGTTTGAATATTTGCTGTTGATATTTTTGTTGTCATTGGTATCCTTACACTACAGTAACAGCATTAACTGCCACACCTACGCCACCGTCAGGATTTGTTACATACACAAAGTAAGATCCAGCGTCTAGGGCAGGAACTTGAATATTAAGCTGGGTTGCACTAACAAAAGTTACTGCGCTAGCTAATGTTTCGTCAAAAAGTACTTGGACGCCGCTTACAAACCCGGTTCCAGTTATTTTAATGTACCCACCAGTAGTGGGTACAGTTGTACCAGAAGCCACGTAACTAGAGTCTGTTACTACTACCTGGGTTATTTTTGGCATTAATCCGATCTCAATTAATGCATCGGCTTGAATATTGGCTTCTGATATTTTTGTAGACATACTGTCCTTTATTGACTATAAAGAGCTAAGTTATTTTTAAGGCGCTGGTCGGTTGGGGCTAGTGAGCAAGCAACTGTTCCGTGCTTGATGGCCTCACCTCGTAACCCTAAATTCCACGCAGAAATAGCAGCTAAGTCATGTGGTTTTTCTGTCCACACACTTGGGTCCATTGTGTACACTAGTGCCTTATTTGTGATTGATAGTGCTGAGCAAGCTGCGCTATAGCACTCTTGCCACATACCAAGTCGGTAACACTGCATAGCTAATTCTGTCCATGTCTCACGTGTTTCTGGAGCTTCAGCAACTGCTAGTCTGTGCCACTTTAGTGCTTCGTATGTATTGCCGAGTTCACTGTAGCTTTTACCTAACAGCCTCATGGCATAAGCGCGCTCGTTTTTCCAATTTGCTTCTGGCATTGCCAAGTATTTATGCAATGCCACAATAGCTTCTTGCCAGCGACTATAGAACGTAAGTTCACGAGCATGGTAAAAAGCGTTACGAGGGCAATGTGGGTCTTCGCGTACTGCTAGCTCTAAGAGTGGCATATACTGTCCACGTGACTTGGTATTGTCTGGGTGGTGGCTAACAAGCAACTTATCGGTTTGAGCATACACTTCTTGGACACGACCGTCAGCGCGAGGGTACTCATGTACTGGGTGGTGCCAGTGGTAGCCACTGCGGTGATGGATTTTTTCGTAATAAAAGCTAATACCACTACCCCAATCAAACTTGTAACGAAGTCTAGTGGTGTTGGCTGTCCACACACGCTCAATTTCTTCACGCCAGCCTGGCTCTAGTACTTCATCTAAGTCTAAGCTAATGCACACGTCATAGTCGCCAGGAATAAGTGCTAATGCCGTATCTCGAGCTTTGTCAAACCTCCAAGGCTTGACACATATATCATAAACTTTGGCTCCACAACTGCGAGCTAGCTCAGCAGTATTATCAGTGGAACCGGTGTCGGCGATCAGGATAAGATCAGCACCCTTAGCCGACGTGCAAAAACGCTCTACAAACTGTGATTCGTTTTTTGAGATAGCATACACTGCTATTTTTAATTTTTTTGTCATTTTTATTATACGAAACTAATTGAACCGCTTGTGCCGCTCTGTACGGCTGTTAAAAATTTAAATACATGATAACCACCAACATTCTGGTAGTCGTAGCTGCCAGTTATTTGTGAGGGCATATCATAGATGTCGGGGTAACGGATAATCACAGTGCCATCTCCGCCTGCTTCGCCGTATTGGGCACCAGTGTAGTAAGCCCCGCTAGGGCCCCCTCGACCACCGCCACCTGGTACGCTGGTTTTGGTTCCTGCACTAATAGCTGTGCTAAGGTTGCCGTTGCCGCCGCTACAATAAGTTACCGATGTACCTGTGATGCTACTAGATACTCCCGGACCTCCTGTACTAGAGTTGTCCACGCCGATGCCGCCTGCACCTCCACCACCGCCGCCACTAAAACTGTAGCCGGTATTGTTGCCGCGAGGGCCTACGTAATTTCCTCGGTAACCTTGACTAGCAACACCGCCATATCCTCGCGAAGTACTGGAACTTGTGCCGCCGCCACCGCTGGCACCATCGCCACCATTATTCCACTCACCTGGACCGCTAGGGGCTCCGCCACGTCCACCGCCTGCAGCTTGTGCAACCGTAATGCCGCCAGACTTGACTAAGCTACTAGCAACTCCGTAACCGCCGCCATTATATCCTGCTCCAGCAGTTCCGCCAGCACCAACTGTAGCTATAAATACGAGAGTAGCGGTATCTATACCACTAAAGCTGTATGTACCTGTGAGTAACCCGCCTGCACCTCCACCACCGCCGCCACACATATACACTGTTGGGCTACTGCGTGTACCACCGCCACCGCCTCCAGCCCCACCACCTGCGACCAAGTATTCAAAGCTTGGCGTTCGTCCATCAACAACAATCTCGTAAGCTGCGGAAGCTTGGTAGCCACCAGCATCTGTGGCGGTTATGGTTACAGTACTTGAAGTACCTGCGGAGGGGGTTCCACTTAGGATGCCGGTAGAGCCATCTAGTACTAAACCTTGAGGTAATGTACCAGTTACGCTCCAAGTATAAGGAGCATAACCACCGCTAGCAGTAAAAGTTTCGGAATATACTACTGCTAGTGTAGGAGTAGCTAATGTTGTTGGAGATATTGTGATAACTGGAGCTGGCGGGAATGTATTTGAAGAAACAATCCCAACTATCATGCCAGTAAGTCTCCGATTAGTAGCCACTCGTTAGCTGCTAGTTTTACTAGCGAAACTGCACTGTATTGTGTGCGAGTACGTGTAGCACTTGCACATCGTAGTGTAGCTCCACTATTTGGCAGCACAAATACTGTGCTAGCTCCAAGCTGCACAAGGTTTATGGTTGTGCCTAGTGGGAAGTTTACTTCTGCATCCGTCGGTATGTAGATATTACACCCCACAGTTACTTGCAGCATTTTATCTACGTCGCCTAGTTGCAGTGTATACGTAGCGGTACTGATGCTGGTATTGCTTAGGGTCATAGAGCCTGTTGGACCTACTATACCTTGAGGACCTGTTGGTCCTGTTGGTCCAACAACACCTTGAATACCCTGCGGACCTTGTGGACCTGTTGGACCTGCTATACCTTGAATACCTTGCGGACCTGTTGGACCTGTACTAGGATTTTTGGCCTGCCATACAGTTCCAGTCCACTGCCACTGGCGAAGATCGGACACATACATGTCGCCTATATTGGGATTAGATGGAAAATTTAGTGCCATTTATATATCCAGTATAGCTAACTAGCACAGGTGCTAGTTAGCTAAGTTTAAAACATTTCTCTTATTTGAACGACAACACCACTTGCAGGAGCTGTTGTAAAGGTAAGTGTTGTTCCACTGACAGTATAGTCGTCAGTTGGTACTTGCACGATACCGTTTTCAGTCACAATAACTGAATCGGCAGTTACCCCGCTTGTAACGGTGTAGTCCGTAGTAGTTCCGTTACCAGTATATTTTCTGGTATTAAAAGTTACTCCGCCACCTCCACCACTAGCGACACTACCTGGCATCCACTTTGAAGTAGTTGTGTCATACACAAGTGCTTGGCCGTCTGTTGCTGGTGTTGTTAGGTCAACATCAGTTAGTGTGCCTAGTGAAGAACTTCCTCCACCAGCAGGACCTGTTGGACCTGTTGGACCAGCAACTGTGCTGGCAGCACCTGTATCGCCCTGAATACCTTGAGGGCCTGTTGGGCCAGCCACACCTTGTAGACCTTGCAAACCTTGTGGACCTGTTGGACCCGCAGCACCTGTGTTACCTTGCAGACCTTGAGGACCTGTAGGGCCTGCAGTACCTGCACTACCTTGTGGACCTGTTGGACCTATACTACCTGCTACGCCTGCAACACCTTGTGGGCCTGTTGGACCTTGTGGACCTGCATCGCCTTGTACACCTTGTAAGCCTTGTACACCTTGTGGACCAGTAACACCCTGAGCACCTTGCAAGCCTTGAGCACCTTGAGGGCCTGTTGGACCTGCTGCTCCGTCCGTACCTGCTGGACCTGTTGGACCTGCGACAGTACTATCCGCACCTTGAGGACCTGTTGGACCTTGTACACCCTGTGGACCAAGCAAGCCTTGAGGTCCGGTTGGGCCTGCTGCTCCGTCTGTACCTTGTACACCTTGTGGACCTGTTGGGCCGGCTGGACCTGCATCGCCTTGCGTACCTTGGATACCTTGAGTACCTTGTGGTCCTGTTGGTCCTGCAGTACCTGCTGCTCCATCTGCACCTGCAGCACCTTGTGGACCTGTTGGACCGGTAGGGCCGATACTACCACTAGCACCTGTTGGACCTGCGACAGTACTATCCGCACCTTGAGGACCTGTTGGACCGGCCGGACCAACGATTTGACCTGCATCAAACCATAGTGTGCCATTCCATACATACAGATTACCTAGTGAAGATACAATATAAGCATCGTTTATTTGGTTACCTGTTGTAGGTAAATCACCAATATTGGTAGCAGTACCCTTTAGTACAATAGAAGAACCTTGAGCACCTGTGGGACCTACATCGCCTTGAGCTCCGGTTGGACCTGTTGGTCCGGCAACACCTGCAGTACCTGCAGGACCTGCATCGCCTTGTGGACCGGTAGGGCCAGCAGCGCCTTGAGCACCTGTTGGTCCGGCTACGCCGTCAGCACCTGCAACACCTTGTGGACCTGTTGGACCTGCGGCACCGTCAGCACCTTGAACGCCTTGAACGCCTTGTGGGCCTTGAGCTCCGGTTGGGCCGACCGGACCGGTTTCACCTTGGATACCCTGTAAACCAACTGGACCTGTTGGTCCAGCGTCACCTTGTATACCTTGAGCACCTGTTGGGCCTGCGATGCCTTGTGGACCAGTAGGGCCTGCGCTGCCTGTATCACCTTGTGCACCTGTTGGACCTGCTACGCCTTGAGGACCTTGTGGGCCTGCATCACCTTGAATACCTTGAGGTCCTGTTGGGCCTGCTACGCCTTGGGGTCCAGTTTCACCCTGAATACCTTGGATACCCTGTGCACCCTGTAAACCCTGTGTACCTTGTGGACCTGTTGGACCGGCCACACCTTGTATACCTTGTACACCCTGAGCTCCCGTTTCGCCTTGTAGACCTTGGGCACCTGTGGGTCCTGTTGGTCCGGCAACCGTACTGTCAGCACCTTGGGCACCTGTGGGTCCTGTATCACCTTGTGCACCTGTTGGTCCGGTTACACCTTGGATACCTTGTATACCCTGAATACCTTGAGCACCTGTTGGGCCTTGTGGACCAACAATCTGACCAATATCAATCCAAGCACTGCCGTTCCAGGAGTATAGATTACCGTCACTGTTAACTATGTAGCCATCACCAACTAGTGGTGAAGGAATACTACTTAGATCAGTAACGCTAGCAACGGAACCTTTTAGCACAGCAGAAGTACCAGGACTACCTGTTGCACCTGTTGCACCTTGAGCACCTGTTGGGCCGGTTTCACCAGCAACACCTTGAGGACCTGTTGGGCCTGCCACACCAGTGGCACCTGTTAAACCAGTCTCACCCTGTAAGCCTTGGGCTCCTGTTGGCCCCGTAGCTCCTTGAGCTCCGGTTGGGCCTGCTACACCTTGAATACCTTGCGGACCTTGTATACCTTGTGCACCTTGTATACCTTGCTCGCCTTGTGCACCTTGGGGTCCTGTTGGACCCGTCTCACCTTGAGCACCTGTTGGACCTAGAGCACCGCTAGGGGCCGTATATGGGCCTTGCTGTGTTTGTATCCAGGTACCATTATCGCCGTCGTAAATATAAGTGTACTGGTCACCTGTATCGCTATTAACCCACATATATCCAGGAACTGGATTAGTTGGTGGAGTATTTTGGAAGTAGAACTGGAAATAGCCTGTGGGACCTGTTACACCTTGGATACCTTGAATACCTTGAGGTCCTGTAGGTCCTGTCTCGCCTTGAATACCTTGAATACCTTGAACACCCTGAACGCCTTCAGCACCTGTTGGACCTACAACGCCTTGTGCCCCTGTTGGGCCTGTTGGACCTACTTCACCTTGGATACCTTGAATACCTTGAGCACCTGTTGGACCTACTTCGCCTTGAATACCTTGGGCACCTGTGGGTCCTACTACGCCTTGAATACCTTGAGGTCCTGTAGGTCCTGTAGGCCCGACCACGCCTTGTTCACCTTGAACGCCTTGAATACCTTGAGCACCTGTTGGACCTACCTCACCTTGTATACCTTGTATACCTTGTGCACCCTCGGCTCCGGTAGGGCCTGTTGGGCCGGTCTCACCTTGGATACCTTGAATACCTGTTGGACCTTGGATACCTTGTATACCTTGTATACCTTGTGGACCTGTTGGGCCTACTTCGCCTTGAGCTCCTGTAGGGCCTTGAGCTCCTGTAGGCCCCATATCGCCTTGAGCACCTGTTGGACCTATGTCGCCTGTAGGACCTTTAAGGCCTGTGCTACCTGTTGGGCCGCGAGCACCTTGGATACCTTGGATACCCTGGAATCCTTGTGGTCCTGTTGGTCCTTGAATACCTACTGCACCGTCTAGGTTAACATCCCAACTAGAGAAAGTACCTGTGCCTGTATACTTTGTTACTGTTGCTGTTAGTGCTCCGGTAACTGAATCGTAAGAATCAATGTCTGCGTTAATAGCAGTTACATTGTCTTCAGTATAACTAATAACTACGTTTTGAGACTTGCTGTAGCTTAGTCCTGTACCTACTACTAGTGCAATAGTAGCTGTACCTAGTGTAATTGAACTAGTACTAGAAGTTTTGTACTTGTCGCCGTTAAGACCTGGCAAGCCTTGGGCTCCTGTTGGTCCGGTTGGGCCAACATCACCTTGAATACCTTGGATACCTTGAATACCTTCGGCTCCGGTAGGACCTGTTGGACCGGCCACGCCTTGGATACCTTGAAGGCCTTGTATACCTTGATCACCTTGAGCTCCGGTTGGACCTACGTCACCTTGAGGGCCTTGGATACCTTGAATACCTTGTGGGCCTTCAATACCCTGAGCACCTGTTGGCCCCACTATACCCTGAGGACCTTCAGCACCTGTTGGGCCTACAATGCCTTGGGCTCCTGTTGGTCCCACTTCGCCTTGGATACCCTGAATACCTTGAATGCCTTGCGGACCTTGAATACCTTGGTCGCCTTGAGGGCCTTGAATACCTTGGTCACCTTGAGCACCTGTTGGCCCCACTTCGCCTTGAATACCTTGAACGCCCTGGGCTCCTGTTGGTCCCACTTCGCCTTGGATACCCTGAATACCTTGAACGCCTTGCGGACCTTGAATACCTTGGTCGCCTGTTGGTCCTGTTGGGCCTGTGTCACCCTGTACACCCTGAATACCTTGTACACCTTGTGAACCAGTAGGGCCTAACGCACCTTGTGAACCTGTAGGTCCTGTTGGGCCTGTCTCGCCTTGTACACCTTGAGCTCCGGTAGGACCTACTTCACCTTGTATACCCTGAGCTCCGGTAGGGCCTACTTCACCTTGGACACCTTGTATACCTTGCAGGCCTTGTGGACCTGTTGGGCCTGTATCACCTTGAGCACCCTGAATACCAGTAGGACCTACAACACCTTGCGTACCTTGCAGGCCTGTATCACCTTGCGGACCTGTTGGTCCTGTTGGGCCTTGCGAACCTGTTGGACCTATCTCGCCTTGAGCACCTGTTGGGCCCTGAGGACTTCCTGCATCAATCCAACTCATACGCTACTCCATATATAAAGTTTTCCGGTTTCAGCAACATAGATACTCTGTCCTGGATACCCTACGGCAGGTAGTTGACTAATAGTATTAACTGCATCGCTAATGGCTAAACCTTCCCCTCGTGGGCCTGTTGGTCCTTGTGGACCTATTGGCCCCATTAGGCCGGAAACAACTGTAGTAGACTCTTCTGATTCTACTACTACTGATTCTGTTTCTGTTATTCTAATAACTTCCATTATCTAGTTACCTCCTTAAATATGCTAACACTTCCATTAGCGAATTCAAAAGTACCTGTGGCCTCACTAGACATCTCTAAGCTATACACTGCTTGCGTAAAATCAAAGTCTGTGGTTATGGTATCTGGAATAACAATGCTAATAGTTTTTGCTGTATTGTCAAAAACTATTCCGCCGTTTTGTGTTGTAAGCTCATGTATTACGGTGGCGGAATCTACATCTTCGCGTATCTGCATCTTAGCAGTATACCCAGCTAAACTAACCGGAGTATTGTATTCTAGCACGCCGCCACTAGTATATGCTGTATAGCTTAAAGTGTTTAAATTATTGATTGTTACAGTATCACTAGTAACTTGTGTTACTGTGTGATATTGTGAGTCTGAATTAATTTCTTTCATACCCACAACATTTGTTATTTTTACTCTCCAACCGATTGGGATACCATGAGCAGTGGAGGTTATCACTACCGGGGCGGCTTTTGTAATTCCACTAATAGTAGCATATGCTTTGGTAGAAGACTCCCAACGAAGTATCTGCTTAAACGTACTGCCTTGGTATATTTTAAAATTTAATTTGACTGGCTGCATTATTGTAACCCCTTATTAGAGTCTGAAAGTTTCTTGAATATACCAATCTCTTCTGTTAGTGCGCAAACTTCGATTTGTAGACGTTGATTCTCAACAGTTAATCTCTGCAACTGTTGATTTAAAGCTATTACTTCTGAGTGCAAGCGACCTAGTTCAGTACTCAGAGCAGTATTCTGCTCGCTCATACGTTCTAGCTCTGTGTGCATTAAAGTAATAATATTGGTCTCTGCCGTGGTACTTCGCCACTCTTTTACTAATTTTTGAATTGCAATAAAAGCTGTTAAAATAGCTAAAGCAACTAGACCAACTACTTCTATTGTGTTATTTATATTTGCTTCTAACATCAGTTAGATCTCCTTACTACTAGCTAAATTAGACAGCCAAGAATCTTAGTAGGCTATCTGTGCATTTGGTATGGCTCAACGTCTGTCAACATAAAATTTAGACAGCTATAAGCAATTTGATATATTATACCATAAGGGCTCTAAATTGTCAATGCAAAAAAATACCCAGGGTGTTTAGTCCTGGGTATTTTTTATTATGGTGGGAAAGAAGTACTTATTTGAACTGTAGGTCCATATACGTAGTCTTGTAAGTCTACACCATTTACATCCAAAGTTTTAGCCCCTATCTTTAATGAGGTATTGTAGCTATAGTTTGGATTAGTTTCATAGAAACCACTTGACGCGCCAAGCGGGAAGTTTGGGTCTGGAAGTGTATCAGGTATTTTAGTGACCCCTCCTTGGAATATGTTATGCCCTCTATCAATTCCGCCCAAAAATACTGTTACTTTAACATAAGTTCCGGACGTTATTGGTCCTGCCATATTTATTGAAGAAGCATAAGTTTCTCCACGATAAAAATATCGCTCACTCGTAAGCCCCTCCACACTAACCACTAGCGGTACCGTATTTGGGTTATAGGCTAGCAAGGTGAAGGTGAAGCTTTGCCCAGAGCTTGTACTAATTGTAACTGACTGCGCAGGTACTGCTGCAGCAGGTAGTGGATATGATACAGTTATTTGGTATTGTTCATAAGCATCCGGCACAGTTACACTGGTTGGTGTAATGGAAATATACGATGCACCTGCACCACTTTTACTAAATGTCACAGTATTGCCGGCGGCATTAGTTGCTGAAAACAGAAAAATTCCAGATGCTCCGGGGGACATACTAGACCATGTTTGTGATAGTGTGTAAGAAGGGGTTACTATGTTTGTTACACTAACAGTTGTTGACGCTAGTATAGCGCCGCTAGTACTACCGCTTCTAATATGCAGCGTTACAGTAGTAGTAGCAGCTAGGTCACCTACGCTATAGCTTATATTAGTAGTATAGGCGTTATTGGGTACAGTTATACTGGAGGTAACCGGTACCACTAAGGCGTTATCGGTTGTAAAGTATAATACATCACCGGAAGCTTCTAATATACTAATCGCTGCAGTTTTTGTAGAAGACTCTGCCCACGGCGCACTATTTGCAGTAATACTATATGCAGGAGTTTTACTTGTATCATTAACTAAAATATCGTTGCTATAATAAGATACGGAGTCTACTATAGCACGTATTCGAAAATATTCGGCCCCTTCAGTTACGCGATCTGAAGCTACTGAAAATGATACGCTGACTGTTCCTGCACTATTACTATTAGGAACAGTGTAGCTAGTAGTAGTTAATACTGCATCAGATACTGCTGATGTTCCTGTGCTTGGATTAACTAGCGAGAAAGTTATTGTTTTATTTGCTGCATTTACATAGTTAAATGTAGCAGAACTAGATCCGCCCTCGTTTATACTAGCTACGTTGTTAAAACTATACGACGAAGCAGGGTCTGTAATAGAAACATTGACACTAAGGTTTAATCCTGTTAATGTAAGTGTAAAAGTTTCTGTACCTTCAGCTAGAGTATCGGTAGCTACAGTAAAAGTTATTGAGGACGTGTTATTTGTTATAATAAAACTACCTGATATACCTCCGGCAGTTAGATCTGAGGCAGTTATGCCTGTAACGGTATAAGGAAACTCAGTATTATTTGCTACTAGAGTAGTATTTAAGGTTATGGTGAAGCTAGCCCCTTCCGCTACACTACTAGTACTGGAAGTTAGTGTATATGTTGGATTGGCGCCACCACCACTCCCACCACTTACTGCTTCATATAAATTAGCATCTGCAACAATTACGCTTAAGTCTCTGGTTCTGCCTGTTGTGTAGGTAGATTCTGCCCAGTAGTAGTCTTCAAAAGAGTAGTATGTTATAAATAAACGAGTAGAAAGAGTAGTACCTACTCTTTTAAATGCTGAAGCGTAAATATACTCATAGTGTTCACTAAACCCTGAATTTTGTTTAATTCTAAGTGCGGCATAGTCCGGAACCATAAAAATAGGGTTACTAGGTATTCCTATTGAAATACTAACTGGAGTTGCTCCGTATACTTCTGGGTTTGTTCCTGCGGTAGAGAAGGCAAAAGCATCTGAAATACTGTAAGGGGCCAGCTGAATATTATTACTATCGAAAGTCTTTTTACTTGGTGTACCACTACTATACATGCGTAGAGCAGGGCCCGTACTAGCAGGGAGTGTGTCTGTTGTAAATAAGTAGGCTGTTGGGAGCGTATAAGTTAGTCCAGCTCCTGTAGAATTTGCGTACACATAACAGGTTAGTACTCCCATTATGGTAGTAGTAGAAGTTTCAAAACTGTACCACACATCACTTGTACCATTATCCGGTATAGTCCACATTACGATATAGTTGCCGGGAGCTGTAATAGCAGAGGTATTATACGTTCGCTTAACGTAACCTGTGTGAAGTTGACCAGTTGCTGCTTCTGTAGCGACAGGGGTAGTATTAAATTCTAGCTTTTGTACAAAAGCAGGGGAAAAGTACTCGCTATCTACTAATAACTCTGAGTCGTCATTAATAATCCGTAGACCATAAGTCATAGGCATCCTTACTTAACAAAAATATGTAGTATAGTGTCGCCATAATAAAAAGCAGCAAAACTATTAGACAAACCAGCACCTTCCGTAAATGTAATAGTAGGTACGCTATTAACATAGGTTAACACCCAATTATGTGCTCCAGGAGCTAACTGCATTGGGCGTATAGTTCTGCCGGTATATTCAGTAAAGCTTTTAGTAGTGACTGTTCCGGCTACTCCACTTTTGGGCAGTGTATACGTTTGACCAAAAACCCCACTCTTAGTGGAGTTTTGTAGGATTACGGTAGTACCATCAGCTTTATATGTTTTTAATCCGTAAGTTGCCATTAAATACTTCCCAGCTTCACTCGCAGTACGCCACCATTAAATATTGATATACCATCGGTTTTTATTAGCACACCATCAGTACCATTACCTGTCACCGTGATAGTGTCTGTTACAGTTAGTGCACCAGTATTGGCTGTAATTGCACTTAAACTACCTACCTTTAATGCGCTAAGATAAGGTATACCTATCCAAGTGGTTTGATTGGTGCTTGGGTTGTATAAACCATCTACTTGATACAAGTACTGTCCTGCAGTTAGGGAAGCCGGGGAGTTAGTTTGCCAAGATACACCAGGAAACCATGTTCCTGTAGCTGGAACAGTATCACCAGATTCTACTTTTTGTGAAGGAGTGCTACTAGGAGTACCTGTAGTTACTGCATAAGCAACTCTGGCACTTACGCCAGTACTGCCAGCACTACCTGCGGCACCAGCAGGACCTTGAGCACCAGTATCTCCCTTATCGCCTTTTGTACCGTAGTAGCTTTGTGCAACAATGGCTGCTGTAACCCAGTTTATTGTAGTAGTTGTAGCTTCTGCGGAGTCTGTTATAGTAACTACTGCAGCCCATAGCGTCTGGCCCTCTAGTCCAGCAGAACTAGTTGGTGGTGCTAGACTCCAGCCAGCCGGTGCGGCAAAACTAGCACTACTCCAAGTATAAGTACTGGAACCTGTGGGCCCTTGAGGTATAGTTATCGCTGTTTTGTATACTCGCACTGTAACTGCATTAATCCCTGGTACACCTGCAGTGCCTGCGGTACCTGGCAAACCAAAAGCCCCGTTTTGGCTTATAGAAGAAACGGAAGCACCCTCTGACCAGTCTATGGTAGTAGTAGCTTCTAGCAGCGGTGCAGTTACTGCCTTTGTTGCTGTCCACAAATTTAATAGTGGAGTTCCTGGGTTACTTGGTACACTAGTATACCAACCGTCATTGCCAGTATACGAGCTGTTAGTACCAGTACTCCAAGTATATGTACTAGTACCTGTTGGGGATGACGAAGCAGTATCCCATTTATATAAGTACGCTGAAGTAAACTTCGGAGCACCAGTATCTGCTGTAGTTTTACTAGTCAGCTCACTTGAGATGGTATAAGTATCTGGATCTATTTTACTAATAAAGGCGTACTTTACGTAGTAGTCTAAATCATTTTCTAAGTCACTAATAGTAATCGACAAACTTAAACCATCAAAAACTAAAGTACCTTGGCCAACAAGCGGGTTAAACCCGCTTGTTGTAGATATCCAAACTTTTACCCCAACTAAGTCATCGCGTACATCGTTAGTACGTATTGAATCGTAAGGAGTGCTTAGCTTTAAATGCAGCGACTTAATTCCTGAATATAGCTGTGCTGCCATATATTTCCTTTATTGAATAGTTTTTACAACTATGCTACTTAAAGCACTAACTGCACTATAATTACCATTATTATCTACAGCTCTACAAGCTACCAAATAGCTAATCCCAGTTGCTGATATTCTCGGTAAAGGTATATCTAATAAGTTAAACCTTCCTGCATCTCGACTTTGAGTTACCAATATACCTTCTGTAGTAGTATCTAAGTCCCAAAAATCTTGTGTACTTGTTGTCTTGTACAGTCTATACTCATAAACATTGAAGTCAGCAGGTCTATTTAAATCAGAGGGTACAGAGGCTACTATATACGTAGTATCTAAATCTAACTCTACGGAAGCTACGTCATAATTATTAACTAACTTACCTGTATTGCTAAAATAAAACACTTCAGACCACGGACCACTTATTGTTTCAGCTGTATTAGTATATCTTGCACGACCTTTATACGTTGTAAAGGTTTTGAGACCGGAAATAGATACGCTAGCTGCTGATTTATCCGCTACGTAAGAACCAAATAGCCCATCAGAACTAAAATCCGCATCTCCAAGTACTACTTGTACCTGTATTTTTTGAGCAGCTGCAGTAAGGTCAGGAGTATTTCCAAAAGCAAGCAATAGCACGTTTTGATATACTCCACGAGATATTTCTTCTGAAATATTGCTGCTACTTACTGCGCTAACAAACACAGGTGATTGTGTAATAGTGTTTTGCACAGTTTCAACACTTCTACCAGTAATATTAGCTCTAAAACTTGGTAGTTCATCTTCCGAGTCTAGGTCTACTTCGTAAATAGCAGGACTATAGTCGGCTAGTGTTAAACGAGCACTAAGGTTGTCTTGCGGCTCTACTGCTACCACAATAAGCTCTTGTGACTCGCTATCTAGTTCACCAATCATGTATAAGTTGTCAGCAGTAACAGATGCGGGTATGGCTACAGTAGTTGTTACGCTTGAGTACCAACCAGGTTCGGTTACTGCCACTAAACCAAGTACCACACTATCACTATTGGCTGCTGTGCTAATAGTGTTTAATCTAACGCGTATTTGGTATGTGGTATCAGGTACTAAGTATACTGGTTCTGTTAGATTTAGTACATTACCAGACTTTGATTTAATACGTCCTGTACCTGTCCCCCACAGCGGAACATCATGACTTACGCGTACAAGGTCTCCACGGGTGCATACAAGGTACTCAAAGTCTACATTTAGCGTATAAGTTTCAGGACGAAGCTTAAGCTGCGCTAAGTGCCAACGAGCAAGACGTTTAGCTTGAGTATAGTTCGTAACACCAGGTAAACTTAGTTCTTCGAATACTTCAGCTGTATCTTTTGTTTTGCCAAAATTAAATACCAAAACTTCGTCTGCTTGGTAAGCTTTTTGTGAATCCGCAAAAGTGATGCGGAACGCATCCGGCAAGCGAGGAAGAACTTTTGTTGATTCAAATCCCCAACTGTTATGTGGAGTAAAGTGTTGTGTTACATAAGTTCGTGGCTTATCAACAATAACTGACCACATACCGTCAATAAATGTTGGGCTGGCGCGACCTGCTGCACATATATCACGTAATACATCCATTACGCTTTGAGTTTGATTAATAATACTATTAAACTCATATTCGTTTGTTCTACAGAAATCATGCCACTGCTGTAGTGCAGGTAAGTTAATTTGTGAGCTAATATCTTGTGTTTTTATTCTGTATGCATTACCTGGGTGAGTTAGCACATGCAAGAATAAGCTAGCTGGATTACTTGTAGCGCGAGGGACCCACGTCTGAGTGCTACTATCCCAATCTTGTGCAATACTCTGTACAATGGCATTTACGCCATCTACGTTTCCGTTAGCCTTGCTTGTGCTTTGAATTCTGATAGCAGTTTTAGCAAGATAACTATTTGGAATTGTGTTAATAGGCCCTTGAGGTAAGCCTGTTGCTGGATCTATCTCGTTAGCGTATCCGGTTACGCTAAGTATGCTGATTTTATTATAGTTTCGTAGTTCTGCGTTTGGTTCGCTTTGGTCGTCATTTGTACGTCGTACACGCACCTCATACTGACCTTGCGGCAAGTTTTTAGCTTTGTACACAAAGTTAAAGGCATCTTTACGCTTGTAATAAAATCCTGGAGTTCCAAATACTAAAATAGTATTTGGTGTGGGTAGGTTGTTTAGACCGCCATTTTCTGTATAAGTTATAATACAAGCAACGCCTGAGGCACCGCCAGCGCTATTTTTAGCAGTTACACGAACTGGATAAGTACCTGCACTTAGGTACACTAGGTTACCAACAGTGCTATTATATCCAGGTGCTGGTATACTTAGCACACGTCGATTATCTACGAATACTGCACCTTCGTCATCTGCTCCGGCTTCTACGTAGTAGTATCCACTGTAAGGAAATGTTACGCTTAGCGACTTGTCGAATTCTGTAGAAGTACCTGACCAAACAGCGTTATTCTTTAAAACACCACCCCAAAACTTGTTACTGCGCGGCACTACGCCACTAAACATTGTTGTAGCGAATATCGGAACGCTTACACCTTCTTGTGGCTGGTTGCTAGTTAGCTGATAGACTGCACCACTTGCGATATTTAGCTTAGTAGCAACTTGAGTATATACTGGCAACCCTTCATCATATCCGGTTGCTTCTTCAATAGCTACCGTAGTTAGCTCAAGACCTGTATATCCAGTATAGGTTTGTAGGTGATTTTGTGTTTCTACAATTTGCCCACCATACACGCACACTGTATATAATTTTATATACCCGTTCGTAGGTATACTAGGAAGTCTGGTGTACGAGGTGGAAGTACCTGCTAGCGAAGCGTAGCTTCCACTAGCATACATATCTTTTAGCGACTGTGAAGGCTCACTATTAGCCGACTCTGTTGCTGCACCTTCAAAACGATGAATCTCGCCAGCATCGCTGATTGCGTACGTATACCACTTGTATAGCTCGCGATAGCTACTTATAGGCCCATCAATAGTATTTTCGCTTGTAGTGTACCCCACTCGCGAAATGGTATCACTGTACTGATCTGCGCTAGGTGTCTGCGCTGTATAATCTCCAATACTATAACTTGGTTTGGCTGCCCAACTTTCGCCAGTATCAAGTCGACGTACTTGTATTTCTACACCAGCAGTTGCCCCGTTAATATTGCCAGCATCTTCGCCGCTTACTACAAGCTGGCGCATACCTTCTGGAAAACTAAATGCAATGTCAATGGCTGTGGTGTTATCTTGTTGTAAGACCACGTTTTGCCAAGGATTTCCATCTTCGGCGTTGTTCGTTAATAGTACATTAACTTGTTGCTGTTCTACATCGCGACCATACAAACGATTAAAGGCAGTCTGATCATCAGTACTATAACCTTTTAAGGTTACTGGACGAGGTACATCTTGAGCAAACTCTTCTAGCCCGTAATAGTTGTCGATTGGATTAGTGCCAACGCAAATATCGCTTACTTCCAGTGGACCAAAACCCCACACAATAAGTAAGTTAAGTAAACTTGTATCAGTTAGGGTGTCTACGTAAGGTGTAGCTCCCAGCACCCCTGTTGCACGCATTTTTCCAAGTACAACAGGAATTGCGCCAAAACGGTTTGCTTGATTGCTGGCACCTGTGAACAGGTTTAGTCCTGCAGCGCTACCGGGATCATTTTGTCCAGGCATACGTACTGGAGCAATAGCGTTTACTAGAGCCATACCGGCCATGTTAATAGCCATTGTTCCAACAGCAGCTTGAGTTGCAGCACTGGCACTTGGCAGCAGCATCTTCCCCGCGTCTAAACCAAAGTTAGCGGCTACAACAACCACAGCAATAGTCAGCAGTAATCGTGTAGCGTTACGACCTTCGGCTAGTGTTTTATATGCAACTGTTTGCCCAGCTTCGAGAACTGTGCTGCTCCACGCATCTTTTGGTACTACTACACCGTCTACTAAGATAACTAAGCGTGCAGCCAGTCTCTCCCCTATCTCATACTTGTTTTGTATAAAATTGGCGAAATCTTGTACAGTAGTACCTGCCACTGTCCAGTCGTATACTACTTGAGTACGTAGTGGGTGTGGAGCACCAGCAACTTGTACGCCCCCGTCCTCGCCAGTGTACTTGTAAAATCCTTGAAAACGTTTCGACCACTGTGCACTGCCCAGAGATTCTACAACGCTGTCACGACCTTCACGAGCATGTAAGAACTTGTTGTCGCCTACATACACACCAACGTGAGCAGGCTCGCCGTAGATGTTAAATAAACAAACGTCACCAGGCTCACCACCCTGTGTTGGTGCCCAGTTATCTTTATGGGCACCAATAACTTGTGCAACTTCTGGGCTGCTAGCATCACCATAAAGTTCGCTATAGCTTGGTAAGTCTATGTTTAGCTCTTGCTTATAAAATAAGCGAACTAGCCCCCAGCAATCTAGGCCAGCTTCTGTACGACCATTTGAAAGGTAAGGTAATCCTATATATTTATTGTAATCCATTAGAATAACCCCGGAAAGTAGCTGGGAATAAAATTATAGCACGGAAATGGTTCTCGTGCTAAATTAATCATTGTTAAGTCAAAATTAATGGAGTCAGCATTATACGTAGCACCAGTTATATAGAATCCTGGAAATACAGCTTCTACTGTATTAGGCGAACCACTAAGTACTAACTCTAATTTTATCTTTGTAGGCTTATTTAGCTCAGTACGAATAACTTCGATAGCTTCGCGAGTAACGTATTGTAAACTAATACTACAACTGCCAACACCTGTATCTTGTTCTGCAGGCAGGCTAATATTCATTGGCAAGAACACAAAGTCTTGGCCACGGCTAGATACACCATAAACCACTTCGCTATCAGTGGTTAAGTTTTCTAGTCTACCTGTATAGCTATCTGCGAATCTGAAAACTGCAACATCATTTGCTTCATCTGGATAGTATATAGTTAGCAACATAATAATGTTCTCGTCTGTTTCTGACGAGAACATTGCACGAACGGCAGCAGGACTTAGTGTACTTAGTCGGCTCATGGTAAGATTTCAAACTTTAGTGAGGTTTGCCAGTACCCTGGAGCAAGGTACTGCAAACGAAAAAACTCCCCATCACTGCCTGGCACTATACGTGTTTCTACTGTGGTGCCAAGCAGGCGAGGGTGTGGAAAACTAAAACGCTTTACGCCTTCTAGAGTAGTGTTTATGAACTCTTCCAGCGTTTGTGTTTGTGCAGTGGTTAAGATAAAACTCAAGTCCATGGTACTAGGTCTGCGAGCACGTAGTCGTTGCTTAGCAGGCCCAGCATCCATTGGTGAGCGTATTACATTTAAGCCTACGCTCTCCGAAAACCCCTTTTGGGGGCTTTGCGGAAAGTCGTTGGCAGTCGGCCATGCCGGAATTGCCATATATTATCTCCTTGCTAGTGCTGGTCTAGTGCCGTATGTACTAGAAAAAGCTGTTTGGGCAGCAGAGCCGGTACGAGTTACTTCTTGAGCAACCATATCTCCAACCACTACCTCAATACGACGATTACCACGGCTATCCGTAGTTTCACGAGTCTCGGCTTTTGCTGTGCTGTAGTTATTAACAACCACCTCAACATTGCTGCCGCCACCTTGGGCGCGCACGCCCAGATTTCCACTATTGTCACGTGTAAGTGGCATAATGGCTTCTGGGCCGGCTTCGCCCATTAGGCCTGTACCTTTTGCAAATTTGAATAGCGTTGGAGAGTCTACAATAGAATTAGTAAACATTCCACCTTTTGCAAATGCTTGAACGCCGTAGTCATAGGCGCTACCTTTTGCACTAAAAGTTAGCGGAGCAGAGCTGCCTTCTGGCATAGGGCCTACAAAGCTCTTGCTACCTGGCGTATATTGAGGTGCGGGCATACCAATCATTCGCATCAGAGTACCTGCCATAGTACTTACTCCGCCCATACTCTTGTAAATGGACATTTGTTGCTGCTGAAGCTCAAAACGTAGTAGGCCTTCTAAGAAGTTATCAATCATAGACTTAAAGTTAAGTTTACCAGTTTTGGTAAACTCCACAATAGCATCTTCCATACCTTTGAAAGCTTGTTTAAAGGTATCGGCATAAGATGTTTGACGCTCTGATAGAGACTTTTGCTGAGCCTTTAGCGATTCATTGGCATCAAATACTTGTTTTATACCATCTACCTCTGCTCGATATAAGGAAGTTGTAGCTTCATATCTTGCTATAATTGCCGGCAAGTCCGCTGCGGTAGCTTCTCGAAATTCTTTAGCATATCCAAGCATATCTAGACTATACTGGCTTTGTAGTGCAGACAGCTTTAAGTCTCGCTGTTTTGCACGCTCAACTTGTTCTAGAGAGTATAACTGTTCGTTATACGCGTCAACAGTAAGTATACCTTTTTCCAGTTGCAATTGTAGGTCTTGCTTTTGTATATCTAACAAGGCCTGTTCTGTGTTTCCACTTAGTTGAGTCAATTTCATACTTAGGTCTAGTGCAGTACTTTGCTTTTTCATAACTGCTAGTTCTCTATCAAGCACATCTTTTCGAGCCCGTTCAGTTGCAGTTAGCTTATTAGTGCCATCTATTAGTTTTTCATTAGTATCAAACTGCTTTCTAGCAGCGTCTGTGGCTTTACTTGCTTCTTTAGCTATAGCCTCCCAACCAGGCTGCTGTGCTAATACTTGTACTGTTAATGCTGTGTCAATGTTTTTCTGGTCTTCTAATAGGCCGATCTGTTTGTTTAGTCTTGCCTCATTCTCAGCATACCCAGCTAGTTTTTGCTGCTGAATTTCTAAAGTATCACTACGTAAGCCCTCTCCACGAGTATACTCTTCGCGCTCTTGAACTGCCTGCTTTAGCTCATTATCAAGATCTCGCTTTACGCCGGTATAGTATGCAGCAACCTTATCTACTTCGCCTTTTACAATAGTCATCTGCTTTTGACTAGCCAAGGCAGCTATTTTTGCGAAAGAACCTTGTTGCTGCTGCATTGCTGCTAAAGTTTCTGGGGACTCTTTTAGAGCTCCGGACTTAACACCACTACTAATATTAGTACTGGTTAATACTTTTGTACGTTCAGCTATTTGCTTTAGCCTTTCTTCTGGAGCTTTAATAATTGCTGCTCTAACGCTTGCTTCTGTCTGGTTAGCTAAGGCCGCATCACGTTTGGCTTCCAGTGCTAGCTTTTCTGACGTTAGCCTGCTTAATTCTAATTCGTTGATTAGGCGCTCTGTTACGGTAATCTCTTGTATCTGTAAGTCAATTTTTTGAGTTTCTAACTTAGTACCTAGGTCTATTGTGCTGGCTGTTTTAGGCAGGGCGTCCAGCAACGACTTTTGGCTATTAAGTACACCTTGGGCCATTGCATTGGCGAAGCTGTTTTGTACTAGTTCAAAACCTTTTTTAATAGACATTTCGCTAGCGCGAGCAAACTCCTTCGAAATAACATCTAGCCCAGATTTTGTATCGGCTAGCTTACTACGTGCCTCTGCCTGTGCTTGTTGCTCTTTAGCAATTTGTTGCTGTATAGGGGCTTTATTAAGTCTAGTAGACATTTTTGTCTCTAGGCCTTTTATTTTTGCTTCTGAAGCCGTTATTTGGTCTTCATATACTTTAGCGGAATTAGCAAGCGCAATAAATGCATCACGATTTTGCATTAAGATCTGCTGAGATTCTGGAGCTAGTAGCTTTATTTTTCCTATATCAGTTAAAATGTCACGAAGAGCACTTACTGAAGCAACTGGATCTTTAAATGCTTCGGCTAAATTAAAACCTTGTGCTGCAAGTTCACGACCGAAGTCAGTAAGTGGGTCTTTTTGCACTAAGCTGTTAGCTAGCGTTGTATAAGATTTATCTAAAGCAGTGAATCCTTCTTTTACGCTAGTCAAAGTTCCTGCGGTTTTTTGTCCGGCTTTGCTTGCAGCTTCGAATACATCAGCTATATCCTTGCCCTTACGTATAATATCGGACTTATCTACGTCTTCTAGTGCACCTGCTATAGATTTTGAAGTTAGAGTATTTACACCAAGCAGCTCTTTTAGTTTGTCTTCTGCGGATTTCTTAAGTTTAGGGTCTACTATACCTTTTAATCCTTCTGAAACTTGGAACGCTATACCACGTTCAAAGTCAGATTTCAGATCTTTACCGAATACAGACTTTATACCATCAATAAAGCGATCAAATTTACCTGCTTTGGCATCTGCCTGTTCTAGTGAAGTAACTGTTGCTTTAATAGAGTCAGAAAGATTAGTGAACGCTGTAGCCGTAGCTATTACTGCCTCACTTGTCAAGCTACTACGGTATTTATCGTAAGTGCTGTTTAGGGTTTTTACAGCCTCATTGCCTGTTTCAATTGCTTCATTGAACTTTTCCTGCTGCTCACTATTCTCTGATAACCAACTGCTTAATGTTTGATAAATCGCAATAGCTCCGGTGATTATAGCAATATATCCACTAAAAGCGCTTACTAAACCACCAATTCTAGTTGCGGCAGCATTAGCTGCACCAGCTATTCCAGTTAAAGTACCGCGTACTTTACCTAACTTCTCATCTTTGATTTTACCAACCATTTCGGTAAAAGCCACACGGAATCCATCAATAGATGCAGTATCACCAGCTTGACTAATAATGCCGGAGCTTGCAGCACGTTTGCGTTGAGTTTCTGCTTCTGCGCGTAATACTCCAAGAGTAGAAGCTCTACTAGGTTTCTCTTTACGCTCTTTATCTAGGTCTTTTGCTGTATCAATATACTTTTGGTTAGCGTCTTTAGCCTCTCTAATTGTTTGGGCTAATTGCTTGTATATATTATCTTGTGTTTTTAACTTATCGCCGATCTTGTCTAGTTTAGCTATTTCTGTATCTTTAATTTCTAAGATATTACGAGTAGGGTCTAATATCTTTTGTACGTCTTTACGGAGTCTTCCACTAGACTGGTCTCGGAGCTTTTTCTCCATTGCATCTACTTTATCATCGGCTGCTTTTGCTGCAGCATCTGAACGAGCTTGTATGTCAGCTCTGCGAGCTTCAGCAGCACTTTCTGCGCGAGCTAACTTTTCATCTGCTAATTCTTTTGATACAGCAGCAGCTTCACGCAAGCTTTTACGATATTCTCCTATAGCTGGAATTGCTTGCTTAACAATCATAGAACCTAGCGCTGCGATGCCTAACGTAAGAGCTGCGGGGCTAGAGGCTAGTAGACTAACTAAGGGTACTATGGCAGTATTTACTACTTCCAGTATACTTTGTGCTACGTTTTTCAATGTAGCTAATAACTTATCATATGGGTTAGTCGGTATATCAATTTCACCGAATTTACGACTACCTTCTTCTAGTACAGCGTTGGCAAATGCCTGACGCTTCTCAAAGTCAGTTAGTGCCTCGGCACTTTTTCCAACGCTACGAGCGTAATCTTCTGTTGCCTTACCTACTTTAGTAAATATACCTAATTCGTCCAGCAATTCTGGCTCTAACTTAGTTATACCACGGGTTAAACGGCTGACCGCATCGCTCATGCCAACACCCAGTGCTTGCGAAGCTTTTTTAGCTACTTCACCTAACTTTAGGAATTGTTGCTGAGATAGGCCGCTTGATACTGCTTTTGCAGTAGCTTCCATGCTTTCACGCAAACTAATAGCACCACCACTAGCTTGCTCGAAACGTTTAGCTAAACTACCAAGAGCTACACCACTTGTGGTTCCTAATTGATCTAACCCGCGTACCATATTAGTGGTATTCATTGCTTCACTAAGTGCACGGAAAGCAGCACTTACTGCAAATACGTTAGCAGCATAAGTCGCGTATAGGCGAACTAATCCACCCAAGCCCTGTGCTTGGTTTGCAAAGTCGCGGCCACTAGCCCCGGTAGCTCCCATACTTCCGCGAGCACGACCATACTCCGCACCTTCACCGCCACCAGCAGCTGCGCTAAAGCTAGACTTTACAGCGCGGCTACCACTTTGAGTACCGGTTGCTAGCTGCTGTGACTTTATTAATTCTTTATTTAAGTCTTGTACATCTTTAGTACGCTTCTTAATGCTTGATGACTGGTCTTGTAGACTTAAGTCAATTTTTACTTGTGCCATCTTTGCTCCTTTACTTAGAACCTGTGGCTTTTAATTTACACAAACTTTTATACAGACCATTATATCACCAAACCAATAAAATGTCAAACCAAAAAATTTTGAACATAAAAAAGCCCACAAGGGTTTAGCTTGCGGGCTTTTGTGCTTTTTTTGAATTTATTTCTTTTGCGCGTACTTGGTCAATTAGCCGTACTAGTGTAATAATGAATTTATTATCTTCTGGCTCTATGTCAGTAGCTTGTAGTACTTCGGTTATACCTATTAGTGTTTTACCTAAGTAAATACCGCTCATACTATCCCACTCGTCTCGCAGCATCCTATAAACAGCAAATGCTTGCTGAAGTTCAATAGGAAAATCATCTAGCTCTACAGGTACTTCACTTTCACGTGGTTCAGTACCAAGGGCTTCGCACATTTCATAGTACTGATCCTTGGTCATGCCCACATTGGAGTTCTGCATGTAGTTTACTAGTAAGTCATTTAAGGCTTGTTGCTGCTCGAAGAAAAGTTTCCCAGGTCGCTTACCTGTTCACTAATAAAGGCATCAAAGTTGCTAGAGTTCTTCATCAAGTATAGGGCATTTTCTGCACTGTACTCCAGCTCTGCTTCCATGTCTTGACCACTTAAGTCAACAGGTGCAAGTTGTTCTAGGTAGTGCAGCTTTAAGCCACTCCAGCCTTTTACAGCATTTTCAACATATAACTGCAAGAATAAATCTTCGTTAAATTCTTCTGCTGCTTGGCGATTTTTGAAACTGGTTTTTGTAGACTTTTTACGAATATTAAGCAAGGTCTCGCGGGACAAGAAAGCTACGCTAACCTTGAACCCCGGTAGTCCAGGATATTCTACTTCAACAGATTTTGAAGGTACTAGTAACGATTTTAGGGATAATGACATATTTTTATACTAAGTTGGAAAAAGAAGGCTGGTGATCAATTCCAGCCCTTGGAAAAATTAAACGTTAGCGGTTACGTAATCTACTGTGATTTCGTTTGCTACGCCAATATCGAATGTACTATCAGCACTACCTTGAGCAGTAAAGTTGATTGTTGTTGAAACAACTTGCTCAGCGTTTACAGCTGGAATACTCAACACAACTGCTGGCATAGTAAAGTCAACGTGAGTTACGTTAGCACTTCCACCAACTGCAATCTTTAAGTAGTACGCTGGGTTAACGTCGCTGCTAGAAGCTGCCAACATTTGAGCCATTAAGTCAGCTGTGTTGCCACTACCTGTACGCAGGTAAGCATTTAAGCTACCGCTAATAGCACGAGTGCTAGTAAAGTAAGTAACTGGCTTGTTAACAACGGCTAAGTTAGCAGGTGTTAAGTAGGTAACGTTGTTGCTGATTGTTAAGCTACCGCCGGTTAGTGCTAAGCTGTATGCTGTACCACCACTGCCAATGCCTGCATCCAGAGTAACTGTGCTCAGCTTGTTAGCAATATAAGGTGCAGTTGTATTTTTACCAAGTGCGCTACCTGTTAGGCTACCGCTGAAGCTTACTGTTGAAGTTCCGCTTAGTGTAGGTGTAGTAATTTGACGTAGTACGCCACCTTGACCAGCCCACTGAATACTAGCAATAGCGTCTAGACCAAAGTCAATAGTAGCTGTACCAAGTACGCAGTTATCAATAACAAACGTTGTGCTGTCAATGGTAATAACTAAACCAAACTTTTGCAGCTGGTGAGTATCACTGTTTGTTACCACGCAAGTAGCTGCACCAGCAGCGTCTGTCCAAGCAGCACCTTCGGTACCAATAGCTGCGTCAGAGAATAGCGCGTTCCATAGTACGCTTTCTTCTGCAGTAACGTTTGTACCACCATCAGCAGGGCGCATATAAGTAGTAAAAGAGAAGTCTGCAGGATCTAAGCTAGTGTTGAAACTACGCTGACCACGAACAGGAGTAGCACCTGCTTCGTTTAGTGTAACAGTTTCTTGAGTAGTGTTTTGTGAAAAACTAAATCCGTCTAGAACTTGGATTTCACGAGTATTAGAAGTTGTAAAGCCAGTTGAAGCTACTACACCAGTACCTGCGTCAACGTTCGTAGTAAAGAATACTCGACTGTTGCGAATTAAATTAAATGACATATTTCATTTCCTTTTGGTTAGTACTTTAGCACCTTAACTAGACATTTATCTGTTGCTGGCACTGCTGTACGGTTTCTTACATGACTGCATAACGCACCTGTAAGTTGATTTCGCCAACGGCATAAGGCGCTAACAGCCCTTCGTCGGTGGTAATTGACTGTATTAAGATTTCTGTAGTATCTGCTCCGGTGTTGGTATCGTATACCAATACTCGGTTAGTATCTACACAGTGCTCAACGTCTTCTAGTAATTGCTCTAGTTGGTCTTGTGCGTCTTCGCCTCGGCAATATAACTTAACGGAGATGTTTAAAAAGCCCCAAGCAAAGTCGCCGGGATGATACTCTCGCATCTCCGAACCAGGCGACAAGTAAACGCACGGAAAGTCTTCAACTTCATCCCAGAATTTTAGCTTTGGGTATGCGTTGCCGCTTAGGTTTACTTTATAGGGAGCTGTACCGTCTATGAGTTTAAGTTTTTCAGCAAGTGCTTTGATTATACTAGTTCTACGACTCATACGTTTACGGCCCTTAATTGGTTGGCTACTTTGGTTGCTGCAATTTCACGGATTGATCTGGAAATCAGCAACTTAGGGTCACGACTTCGCGGATTTTGTTGTTGGCCGCCTTCACTAAAAGTAGCGTATGGGTTCTTCATGTAGCTATAAAAAGCGGTTATCATTCCGCTACGACTTTGTGTTAAGCGCTCTACTCGCGCACTGCCAGCTAAGCGACCAGTGCGGTAATTAAGGACGCTGCGTGAATCACCGTCACCCATATTAGCGCTAATTACGTCTTGTAGTTGACGATTGATTAGGTTTTGCAGGCTGGTTAGGTTGGTTTGTTCTGATACCTGTACAGGCTTACTGGCCGGGGCTTTCTTTGTAGACTTTTTAGTAGTGACATTGCCTGGTATAGCTGAAGGCTTTTTGGCTTTTTGGCTTTTTGCAGATTGGGCAGATTTTACTAGATCATGCTTCTGCAGTTTTATTGCTGAACCTTTGCCACTTATACCTTGTATTATAGCTTTTTTAACTGAATTAACTATATCCTGTTCCATTGTGTCGGATCCAGGTATTTGTAGTACTACTTTTCGCAATTCGTCTTTTATCTCGTTTAGCAAGTCGTTGCGAAGCTTTGATTCTTTTACAGATAGCTGATTGTTAACTGTATACAGTTGTAGCGTTAGAGATAAGAACCCTCCACGTCCAGTAAGCTTTTCGGCCAGTTTCTCAGGTATTTCATTTTTAAAACTTACCTGACAGTCTGCTTGTATTTCTGTTAAGGCGCTAAGTTTATTTAGTACTAGTCCGTATAGGCGCTCGTTAACTGTGTATATGGCCGAATCAGCTATATCTTCAAAGAACTCTAGGTCATCAAAGTCTGCTCGCTGTAGTAGTGTTTCTGCACTAACTGTACGGACCAACTGCTCGCTTAGTGGCGAATCACGCCCCTGCTCCGGTCCCGGTGTATGTCCAAGGTCTACTAAGCTAAGGTTTCGTGTACGGGCTACTAATTTACCTGTTTTCTTATCAAGTACTAATTCTGTACCCAATTTAGGGTCGAATATTCTACCTTCCTCAGTAAGCTCTTCGTACGTCTTACCTTCCTCGCGCATAACTTCAGCAAGTTTTCTAGTTCTGTCGCTAATACCGAAATACTTATTACGTCGGCCAAGTCGTCTAGATACTTCAGAGACTAGTCTTCTTGAAGTGTCAAAAGAGGTAGATATTAGCATAGTGGGGGTCTCTATAAATATACCGCCCGGCAATAACTCAGTCAAGTCATCCAACGTATTGAACTTATTTGATACTTGCTGTTTAATACTTTCTATGAAACTATCATATGCCCTATCAAATATAGCGCGCTCTCTCTGGCTCTTGCTTTTAACGTTAGCTGAATATAAGGCTTCTCTACTAATATCTAATACGTGATATCGCGAGTTCAGCTCTTTTCTGTAGTTATTAGATAGTTCTTTAAATATAGTACTGTTTTTTAGTACGTTATTTACTATCTTGTTAATCTCTGCCCTACCTTTTGCAGCACTCATGTATAGTCCGCTACGTAAAGGTCTAGTACTCGCTTAATATGTGCAGGGAAGTTAGTATTCATTATATACTCTAACTGAACGCTGCCACCGCCACCAGGTGTCTTATTATTGTGCACACTGGCGTCGTTTTTACGGTAATAAGTAACTAGATCTAGTAAAGCTAGTTGCAGGTCTTGAGGAACTGCTTCATATCCCGCAAAATAACTTACGCGATATCCGTTAATAAGTGGCTGAAAGCCTTGTGGGTTTGTGCATAATACATAATCACCACTTTGTACCCAATCAGTAAACTTTACAAGCTTTGTGTATGTTTGACCGTAATCAAGACTTCGCTGAACTGAAATAACTTGTATAACTGGTGTTTCTTTTAGTAGCAGCGACCCGAACCCACCATCAAAGGTTTCAGTTTTTGCCTCGTCGTAATAATCAACGAAAGTGCGACGGCAGTAAGACTTAACTAATTCGCTTACTTTTGGAATTAAAAGGTCGATTTCTGCATCTTGATTAGTAGAGGTGATGCCAGCGTATGCCTTATACTCCGCTTTTGTGATTAAATTTGCTCCCATTTAGCATACCTTTCTTGTTTTATAAGTACGCGTAACGCACTTATAAAACAAGACCCTTGCGGGTCTTGTTTAGGAGGAGAATTAAGCTACGTAACGTAGGGCGCTTACTGCACCGCCTAGGTTAGTTGTAACTTGAGTCATGCCAGTACGCAGGCTAGCTACCATAACACGACGTTGTGTTTCTACCAGGTCTTGTGTATCAACACGCAGACCACGTTGGTTACCAACAATGAAGTTACCTGGGTTGAATACGATAGCACCAACTGCACCAGCAGCTTTGTCTTCGAATTCAGCGCTTACGAGAACTGGAGTGTTACCAACTGCACCGATCTGTCCTGTTAGAACAGTAGCGCTTGTACCTACTTTGTCCATTGTCTGGAAGATTGGGTCTTCTAGCAGGTCGTAGTAGTTTTCTGTGCTTACGATGTAAACTAGTTCAGCTGGGTCTAGACCCCATGCACCTAGGTCACGACGCATAGCTTGCAGCTTAGCAACTGTCATTTTAGCGGCATCGCTGATATCTAGTGTAACGCTAGAAGCAACGTCGTAAGTTGCTAGACCTTTAACTGGGTCGCTACCTGTACCTGCACCGCGCAGCATAGCACGGTCAACAGCGCGAGCAACACGGCGAACCATGGCGTCACGAATAACAGGCATAATTGCCAGTAAGCTGTCTTCTTCTTCTTCGTATGCAACGTATTCGTTTGTAGCAACTTTATACGCGTTCAGAGTAATCTCTTTTAATGCGTGTGTGTCTGTGTTACCAGCAGAAGCAGTTGTACCGAACGCTGTATTAGCCATCCATGTAGCAACACCAGCTTCTGGGTTCACAGGAATAGTCATAACGTTAGTCTGCATAGTAATACCACGCAGGTTAGGAGCAACCACTAAGCGACGGCGAACTTCGTTTTCCATGTTAGTAGAAACTTCTAATTCCCATGTAGCGCTTGGTAGGTGAGCACCGTACTTTTGAACCATTTCGGCGCCAAATTTAGTGTCGCCTAGAGCTTTACCAGCCATTTTAGCTAGGATAACAGCCTTTTCTTTGTCTGCGTAAGACATTTCACCGGCTTTACCGTCTGTGAATTGCATACGTGACTTCTGAATAGCTTCTAATTCAGCTGCCTTCTCTTTTAGGCTAGCTTCTAGGCCTGCAACAACAGACTTAGTTTCGTCGGCTTGAGCAGCGAAACGCTTCTCTACTTCAGCCAGCAGGGCTTCAGCACCAGTTGTGGTTGGTGTTGCTAGAGCAACAGCAGCCTTGATTTTTGCATCTAAGTCAGCTTGAGCAGCGTCAGCAGCAGCTTTTTCAGCAGCAGCTTTTTCTTGAGCAGCTAGCAGGGACTTAGTGGCTTGCTCAGCGGCAGCGGCCAACATTTTTTGTAGTTCTTCTGGAGTCATTTCCAATTCCTTCTTAATATCGCTCTTTGCTTCGCCGGAGGCTTCTAGCCCTTTAGCTGAGTCGCTTGGGGTAGCAAATTGCATTTTGAAACTTTTAAATTCTTCGGCCGTATCAAACGCCTTAGAAAGACTAAATAGTGTATTTTGATTAGCTGGCACAGACACAACTGAGATTTCGTGCAGTTCCAGTTCTTTTACAACAAACAGCTCTAAGGCTGAATTATATTCCGCATCAATGATACGAAAACCAATGCTAAAGGCGGTTAGCACGCCGTCTTTTACAAGATTAAAAACATCTTCAGCTGCTGCAGAAATTCTTGCTTTTACAAACAAGCCTTTCTCGTCAACACGGTGATCTGTCATTCGCCCAACCGGCTCCTCGTGGTCATGGTACGCTAGAATTACTGGATTTTTCAAGTAATTCTT
>JACCDQ010840121.1_pt1 | contig 32532 bp, 57 predicted proteins | sample 7446031 | NCBI WGS metagenome assembly JACCDQ01 (sample SAMN15323442, study PRJNA562643) | freshwater metagenome | isolation source: river surface water | place: USA:Blue River Watershed | collected 2017-08-17 | reverse complement strand
GATTTGACAATTTGGGTAATTTGTGGTAGGATTAAGACGGCCCTACGATCTGTCGTGTTCCATTCTCCATATCTCTCCACTTCCATCCACTATAACCCTATATGAAATAAAATACAGTAACATCTAATTGTGGATAACTATGTGAATAACTATCAAAATTGGATATAAAATTGTGCATAACTCTGTGGATAACTATGGTAAAAACCTAACAAATCTAAATATCAAAACCTAACAATTCAAGAGTAAACTTAACAAAATAGGATAAATCGAACGCCCTATGGGTTAGCTTTGATAACCTTATTTATGAGTCTAACGATCTGTTTCTTGGATATCTTATCTGCATTGAAGGTTTCAGTGTATCCACCTTGAGGCATCTCTTGTTTATTTAAATAGGGTTGTTTATGTTTTACTCTTAGTGTTTTTAGTACTAGAGATTCTACGTGTCTTGCTTTATACCGTTCGAAAAAGTGCCAATAGGCTACTATATCCCATCCCCTAGCTCTATGAGCCTTATAACGGCTATTAGCTATATCTGCTATACCTATTTTAATAGCATGAAGGTCTTTGTTATATAGTACATATAAGATTGCTTCTTCCATAGTATAATTATAGTATGAAACTAGAGCATAATTTTATATCTCAAGAAGATATGGACTCCATCATTGAATTTGTAGACTCTCAAGAGTTAAGGACAGCTGATACTAGATATGATGGAAGACAGATGATATGGGAATTTAGAGATACATCTATTAGAGAGATTTTGTATAAGTATATTAGTACTATAGTAAATATGTTTGATCACCCTGTATACCCCCACGAGATTGGCATATTTAGGTATGGTCCCAGTGTAGGCATGACAAGGCATAGCGATCACGATGGCCCATGTGTGGATAACTGTACTGACACAGCTATCATTCATCTGGGTAAGGATTATGAAGGTGGACTGTTGGTCTATCCAGACCTAGACATCACCTATAAGCTAGAAGCTGGAGATATGCTACTTTCTCCACAAATAGGAAAAGAATATGAGCATATGGTTACACCAATCATATCTGGCGATAGATATTCTATGGTTGTTTGTTTTACTCCAAATAAGAGTATGACTAATCCAGCTTACCTAGATTAAGAAGATCATGTAGCTTCTGGCTAAACTTAGGTGGAGCATCTAGAAGCTTTTGTAGCTTGTCATATTCTTCTGGAGATACCTTGATAACATATGGCTCAGTATATACCAATTCATCAAAAGCAGTAAAAGAAGGATTAAGACCTTCCTGAGCTTCCTTCTTCCACTGGTTCTTTTCTCTTGTACGAAACCCATCACAGGTATCATCATTACAACATTGGCAGCGAGGGTTATTCTTTCCTCCACGCATCATGCTAGTCATTTACGATAGCCAATCCAAAAAAGGTGCGTCTTGCGACCAATAAAGAAAGCTATAGACTTATACTTAGGGTGTGTCTCTATTACAACACCCCAAAGCTTTTCTACATGTAGCCTATCCTCAATAAGCTTATAATTAATCATTCTTTTCCTCTGCATAGTAAGTCTCTTTGACACCATTACCCTGGATTATGATGGTATATCCCTCATGTACAAGTTGATGCACAGTTCTCTGATCTTTAGGCTTAAATAGCTTAGCTTCTCGGCTCTTCTCCCATTCAATACCCCAGTCAGAGCCTTCCTGGAATCCTTCAGACTTACCATTTTCAAATGCCTGGATTTCCTTTGGCTTAGCCTTACGCCATTTAAGGACAGGTCCACCACCATTACATCCCCATAGATGGTCACCAGTCATTTCAGCTTCAGGGATACCACACTCACAGTTTACAAAAGACTCTCTAATGTCTTCGTAGTACTCACCACAGCATCCAGGATCACCACAACCCCAAATGGTATCGTCTTGCTTTAGATAATAAATAGTCATTAGTCAATCACCTTAATTTGGTTAGATAGAATGGCATGGTATAGTTCAAATAATTCTTTTAGTTCAGGATCTTTCCAGTCCTTCTGCTCAGACTCAAGCCATTTAATAAATAGGAACGACTTAACTTCATCTTCAATTTTAGATATAGTATATGGGCTAAGCTTCATGGTTATCCTTGTCAAATATATTAATAAATTTATCTTCTGGAACTTTTGCTACGTGCTTTACGTATAGTTCAAATCCAGTGCCGTAGTATCCATTACCATCGTCACCACTAATATCTGCTACTGATGTTGAGATACCGCCAGAGTATACGAATAGCTGGTAGGTATGAGCATCCTCACCCCACATCCCAGCCTCACCACCAAAAGTTTTAACTTCTACATCTGTAATAACATTGTCAAACTTATTAATGTTGTCAAGGTAGTAATCCCCAGCACCACAACTGCATCCACCTTGGTTAGGAACAATCTGTAGAATGGTGCCATCATCAAGGATAAGGGTAGATTCTTTGGCAATTAGAATCCTGCGACCAATAAGGACCTTCTTAATCTTGTCTGTCTCATAGTGATCAATTCGTTCTAGTTCCATTGTTTTCCTTAAATGAAAAGTATTTTACGTTTATGGTAAAAGTATATCGTGGATGGGAGAAAATGTCAAGCCTTTGGCTTGGATTGCTTTCTTATTTACCGCCGAGCTTTTAGCCCAAACTATCCCAATCAGGTTCGAAGATGATATACCACGGCAAGATCTTTACCGATACTGCCTTATCGTAGTGAGAGTACTCCACGCCGAGGCCCCAAGAGTCTCCAGTTCCAATCACGATGGCCAATGTGCCAAATAGACTAATCTTATATGACCCTAGCCATGTCTTATTTACTTTGATGACACGCACAATTACACCTTATTCCATTTGATATGATTATGATACACAGATTGTGATGGCCTGTGATACACCAGCCAAACTTACTCCCCGTTGGAGATGTCTCTGAAACGGGCTGGTGGATGGGTTTCTTTGGTCTGCCTCTGGGCATCTACCACCTTTTTCTTGTGACCACCGTCACAGATATATGTTTCAGATAATCCACAGCCACATAGCTTTGGATTGTTAATTGTTTCAATGATGTTGCCATCAGCACCAACGATGTTGACTACTCCAGTTACTCTCATTGATCCAGATTTTGGATTTACATATATGTCCACTACTGAACGTTATTCTTTACAGTCATAAGACCTGCAGCCAGCTCAGATGCATATGAACATTCCCCATGCTCACACTCATTATCCGCAAGATAGTCTTCACATGGTTTCTTATCTAGAATCTTTACTACTGTTTCTAGAGCAGCACGAAATCCTCTATTGTATTCTTGTTCCCCGATTTTATTGAAATCCTCTAGACGCATGTTTGCTAAATTATTTAGATCCATCTTCTTCTCCAATCATAATTACTTCTAGTTTACCACTAGCCTGCATTTCCTGCAACCAATTAGCTGCCCACTCATCCATTTCTTCACGTGCTGCTACCTCTTCAGGTGCATTGTAGTCATATGCCATCTCTTTAGCATGCCAATCACGTACCGTCTCAAGTGCTTCATCTAGGCTGTCAAAGTCCTGGCTACGGCCCTGCTCACAGAATACATAGGAATAGATTTCTACACCCTTAATTGGCAGTTCAGATGGATTGTCAGAGCGATCCCAATAGGTTCCATACTCTACGCTAATCCAGCCTTCAGAGGACTTACAGTGTCCTTCGTAGGAGAAGTAGTGTTTGTAGGCTTCATCTAGCAAACGGCTAATTTCTTGTAGCTTTTCAATATCACTTAGCATTTTTCTTCTTTCCTAAATTAATTGAAGACCATCGATACTCGCCACCCCAGCCAATGTCGCCAACAAAATATTGGTGGCATCTTGGACATCTAGCAATCATTGCCTTATGTCTACGCTTAGCTTTTGGCAGATAGTCTCTACAACTTTCTAGTGTTCCATGTTCCATTATCTATAGCCTTTCTATGCTTACTACATTGGTTGTTAGTCTAATTTTATCCACACCCAGCATATCCCATAGTATCTTCATTGGGCTACCCACCTTTAGGTATAGTATTTCTTGGTACTCTTGTGCTTCATTATCTCCATATAGATAGTCAAACTCATCACTAGGCATACGTTTAAATGTCTTATCTTCTTCATTAACTAAATATTTAGATCCAGATTCTGTATTTACAATTATCATATCCAGCAACATCCATCGCATCCGTGTGTTCTATCTTGGTTAATTTCATCAGGGTCAGGATGTCCAACACCATGTGGACAAATCCTTTCCATAATGCCCCTATCACCACGCCATGATTGTGGATAACTTCTCATCTTGTGGTCAGAACGATTATGGATAGTACAGTATTCTCCTGCACACTTATCTGCAGGATGCATTACTCTAAAGAACTTGTCTGTGTGTTCTAGAGTAATAATAGGATCCATGTGGTAACAGCTACCACTCTGGCAATCGGGACAATCTGATTTCATATGTCAATTATATAGATAACTTTTCGTTCTGTCAAGTCCATATTCTGCTATAATTGTGTTATGCAAGATTATAGGATTAATGGGATTGGTGTAGGGCATAGTCCAGAGTTATTTACAAGAAATGAAAATTATGAAGAGTTCTTTAATAGGATTGGGAATGACTCTAAAAATATTCACCGCATCAAGAATTTCATTACACAAGACGATGCATCGTTCTTGATTAGCATTACCGAGAGGTTTCCTGCACAGGATGATCCTGGACAATGGAACAGTATGGTCTGGACCACAAAAGAATCTGATGAGATTCTAGAGAAGTACACTATTCGTGTAATGCAAATATTTAAAGATCTTTTCGAAGTTGATTTAGAATTTTGTGGCGGTGCTTACATTGTCCGCTGGCACGAGTCTAAAAAGATGGACCTACATGTTGATGATCTTGGTAGTGGAGAGAACCATTTGTCTGGTGTCCTATACTTAAATGATACCTATGAGGGTGGCAACATTAATTTCCCAACACATGATATGTCTATTAAGCCAGAAAAATATGAGCTAATCTTATTCCCTGGAAATCTAAACTACGCACACGAGGTTCAAGAAATAACAAAAGGATCTAGATTTACAGTTCCATTTTGGGCAGAAATAGTTTAGTGTTTGTGCTTCTTGTGAACTAGCTTCTTGACAATATCTCTTGGAGTTGTAGGGTCTTCATCGGGTAGTCCACCATACTTGTGTAATAGTTTTAATAAAATTGTTGCAAAAAATATGTCATCATGAAATGCAAACCATGGAAACAGAATATCCCACGGATCAATTGGCATCAAAAGCCACATAAGACATAAGACGGCAACAGCCTTTACCCAAAGAGGTGAGCGTTGGAATTGATTAATATATGGCTTAGCTATCTTTTTTATTTTTCTCATTGATTTCCTGTTCATCTAGAAATTCATCAAAAGCGTATAAGATTTCTTCTAGATATTTTTCATAATCTATATCAATAATGAGATTACCGTCAGGAAGTCTGTGAATCTTTAGCTCCTTGCCTATGCTGAACAAAACACTATTTATCTTGTCATATAGGTCCATACATACATTATACATTATTTTGTGTTTTATGAGATAATGTAATAATGAAAACAGCTATAGTTACATCATTTGATAAGAATTATATAGAGCCATCATCAGTGGTTTTAAAGTCACTATCCTCTAACTACCACGGCGAAGATCCACTAGATGTTGTGTGTCTAGTAGCCCCAGACATTCTTGAGCATGAAAAAGCCTATGTAAACCTGGTTAACGCAAAAAACTTAAACATATCTTTTAGATGTTCTCCAGAATATGTGAGCATGGTTGATAGTGGACATGCAAATTCATTTGAACATATTAGTAAGCATGCAAACCATAGGGTATTTTTGGGATCAACCCTGCCAGAATATGACAAGGTGATTTATCTTGATGCTGACATTGTTATTTGTAGAGATGTATCTCCGCTACTAAATTTTAACATGACCCATAAGATACACGCACTGATTGAATTCCACTCAACAAATGTTTCTTCTTTTGGAAATCCTGACATTCCGTATTTTAATGATGGAATGTTTATTGCTGACCTAAACTACTGGAGAAGTTCTGGGGCAGAAGAAAAGATGCTATCGTTTATTAAAGAGAATAATCCAGTTTTGCTAGAGCAAGATGCAATGAACAAGATATTCATTGATGTCGTTGGCCCACTACCATTCTCTTTCAACAGCTTCCACTATTGGCTATCAGATAGAGAGTTAGCTGTTTATGCTAGACTAAACTCTAATCCGCTTATTGTCCACTTTTGTGGTGGAGACAAGCCCTGGAACTTTAAGATGGATACAAAATGGTCAACAATTTGGGAAAATACTTATAAAGAGATATATGGAAGAGAAGTGATGTATGGCAATTAAAGCAGAATCTATGACAGTTATGAGTATGCCAGAATGGAAACATAAGGTTTTAAATGCAGTTGCATGGCTACTTGGAATGCGTGGAGAACATGTGGCATGCATTACATTTAACTTTGATTACACAGACCTAGAGCAAATAAAAAAATATTCAGACCATAGTTGCCAAGATTGTACTGGCATCTGTGCAGTATGCGAAAGATAAGATGCCTGTTAGTTTAGACAAATGTGGAACCATGTCTGGTTATAATATCCACACAAGAAAGCTTAAAGAAGAGCCCTGTGAGCCCTGTAGAGAGGCTATGAGGGCACACTGGAAGAACATGCGTGTAGAACGTAATACAGAGATAAACGTCCTCAGAAGGGCCTGGAGACAGCGTACGCCAGGTGGTAATAGGCGTGGAAGAAGATATAAAGGAGATGTTGGGCTATACTCTGACATAGAGGTTGTAGAGATGTATGGTGCACGTTGCCATATTTGCCTTGGCCCAATAGATCTTGATGCTCCAAGACAGTGTGGTAAACCTGGGTGGGAAAAATCTCTTCATATTGATCACGTATTTCCACTCTCTAAGGGTGGACTGGACACAATCGAAAATGTAAGGCCATCTCATGGTCAATGTAACATTATAAAGTGGGCCACTGTATAAAAAAATCACCCCATCAATCAAGACAGGGTGATCTTTTATTTATTTAATTATGAACCACTAGGGAAATCTTTCATCAACTCTTTAGTCTTTGATGTAATCCCATGCCATGCAGACCAGTCTTGGCCTCCATTAGACATAAAGAATGCAATCTCTGCACTGGTTACTGGGTCAAAAAGATCAGAGTTTGATTTTAGATTAAACTTCTCTAGTCTATTTGGTCCAAGCGATCCAATCATATTAATCTGAAACAGACCATATGAGTTATCTCCAGTACTGGAGTTGCGGTTGTGAGCCATAGGTCTACCTGTTGACTCTTTCATCGCAACTGCCCAAGCTTCTTTTAGATTGGTGCCACGGAAACCAACGCTGTATAGGACAGCCTTTAGTTCCTCAGCCGTAAGCATGTCATTAGTGTCATACTTATTTTTAGAAACGGTTTTTGCTACCTTTGTAGCCTGTTCTAACGGGCTTGGCTTTGTCGCAACTGCTACACTCAAATACTTTGTCTTAGGGACATCAGTAGCTGAGGGGGCAGTAACAGTAGCAGCATTAGCACTTGAAGTGATAAATGCCAACATAACGACAACGGTAGTAAATGCAAGGGCAATCCTACCATTATTTTCTGGTTGTATCATTCGCTTCCTCCTGTAGAAAAGCAAAGACACCTTATTTAAGGGTGTCTGTACTTACTATATATTATATCAGGGTATTGTTCTGATGTCAAATAATCACTATTTTTTGTGATCTATACCACTTTTAACAATAGCATCGATGAACTTGTTTGCCATCTTTCTATGCCCCACCAGACCTGGGTGAGCATCATCAAGAGCAAAATGCATAATCTTAATTAGTGGACTATCTATACCAACACTATCTACTACTTGTTGTTCTGCAATTACATCATCATTAGACTCAGGGGTAGTTGTGCCAAAAACATATTTGCCAGTACCAGATAGATTGATAATATCAAAATTGTAAAAAGGATCCCCAAAATCATTTACTAACTTAGCATGGTTCTCCATGTTAAGGTTCCAAGAACCAATAAAGAGCTTAATTGATAAAAGATTACACCATATGATTAGGTTAGATAATCTTTCTTTTATACGCTTGATCGTTACAATATTGCCACCGCTATTGTTTTCAGTATCATTGATGCCACGAAGTTGTGTGTGGTATTCTAGGTTTTCTCTTCCTATGTCTGGAAGATTTATAAAAATAATATCTGGCTTACCAGAGTATGCCATGTATCCAGCTATCTGATTTTCAATTGTTTTTAGGTTAGCTCCACCTTTACCAACATTGAAGTATCCGCTTGTCTTGGCAACATTTTGATTTATATATTCATTTACTAAATAAGACCAGCTAAGATCTATAGGAACACCCTCTGCATATGTATAAGAGCATCCTGCATAGAGAACATGCAACTTATCAGAATGATCTTTGATAAAATCGTCAGACCTTTGTCCAAAATCATTAAATACTCCCATTACCGCTGCTGGCTCAGACTTAAATATTTTTCTATAGTTGCGTTCAACCAGTTCATGTACAAATGGATTTGCTATTGAGCATTCAAAGTTGCCCATATTGTTTTGAGCAATCTTATTAGTTATTTCTTTAGAAACAGCAGAAAACTCATGAGAGTTTAATGGCTGCAGCATTTATTCAATGCCTGGCCAGTTGGTTGGTGGGTAAGTCTCGTGGCATGAATAGCAATAGTGAGTGTATCCACCATCATTTAGTCCACCAAGAGCAATCAACTCTTGCTTGGCACGTTCGATCATCGTTGGGGTAGGAAACCCGTATTTTATTTCTACCATGTTGTCATTACCACAAATGGTACACTTTTGATTAATAGTCATAGTATCAGTATATCATGTTCTGACAGATTATTGTGGATAAGGTTATCATAATGCCTTAAAACTTTATTGTAGTCATTAGCTGTATATCCATTTGCTATAAACCAGTCTATTGGCTTTCTAACTGCATTCTTGATAGCATAATGAGATATGTCGTTATATACGTAGGCTAGAGTCTTCATCATTATCATGTTATGCAAAAATACACGCTCTGAGTTTGGACGTAGGTATGTCCTATGCTCCATTCCTCCCCATGCCTCGTCAAAATATTCATCAGGGGAGTGTGTGATCATCCATTTAGATGTTTGGTAGACATCCCACCCATTCATAAATGCTCTCCATGTTAGGTATACCTCTTCCCCCTCTGCTTGACTGTATTCGTCAAACCCAACCTCTGACACAAAAGATCCATAGGTAAACATGAATCCACACATAATGTATGGATATTTAAAGAATTTGCCATGTTCGTCTGGTGGAAGATCAACGGGGATATCCCTTTTTTGAAATGCGATTCCATAACCACCTTGCACCAATTCGCAGATGCTGACTTCTAGCTTATTATCCCGAATGTGGCCCAGCCCAGAGATTATGCTTTTTGGCCCCAAAGATTCTAGAGATTCTTTAAGCCATGTATCCCAACCAGGACTAAACTTCATATGTGAGTCAATCATTAGGAAATACTTTTCACCGCCATAGGCAATGTTTGCAATTTGATACCTAAGTCTAGTAACTCCAGGCCTAGTTGGAATATCATAATCAATTAATCTTAACTGATTTCTTGGGATAAAGCTTAGATCTGGATATATTTCTCGTTCATATTGCATAGCAATACCAAAAACAAGAGCATCTCTATTGTCTGCATTTGCGTATGCCTGACTAAGAGTTCTTATTAGCATAGGATCTCTATACGCTGCAATGCTTATAAATATTTTATCCATTAAACTTTAGGCTTTCGTCTTTAGTAAACCACATTGGCATAGAATATCTGTGCTCAATAACTTCTGATACCATATGCTCATGCTCCATAGACTTAAATATCACAAGGTCTCCCATTTGTGGTGTGATGTGCTTATCTAATTCTGGAAAAGAGATTACTCCACCATTGGTCATGTCATTTAGATACAGCATAGCAGTATATTCAAGGTGATCGTTTATACCTACCCCACCATCTTTGTGAGGAAGCAATTTTGCTCCTGGATATTGTTTTGAAAGAAACCACGAAGTAAGGTATAGCTCTGGTCCAACAATGTTATTTGTTTTCTTGAATATACCCTCTAGCAAATCTTCAATCTCACGAACTGGATCCATGGAGTGAATAGCCTGCTGAGGAAGTTCCTCGTCATATCCAAAACGAAGCATATATCTTTTTCTATTTTTATTATGTACAAAAATATCTAGATTATGATCAATAAAATCGATCAAATTATTTGCCTGTGGTCTTGTAATGAAGTTATTGATTACTTTTATTGATTCCATATTTTCCATTATATCATTTGCCTCCCCAGTAGGATTCGAACCTACGACCTACGGATTAGAAGTCCGTTGCTCTATCCAGCTGAGCTATGGAGAGTTGGTGTTCTAGGAGGGATTCGAACCCTCATGCCTTTCGGCAATGCATTTTGAGTGCACAGTGTATACCTATTCCAACCACTAGAACGTTTATTAAGTTATTGGTAGGGCAGGACGGACTTGAACCGACGACTTTCACCTTATAAGAGTGACGCTCTAACCTACTGAACTACTGCCCCAAGACTTAAATCTTAGATTGTATTCGTTCGATTACTGCCTTAATCGCATATGCATAGAACTGGTCTTCATCCTTATTTGCATATAGCTCAGTCTCTAGATCTTTAATAATCTCATTAAACGCAGAAGTTCTCTGATGCTTTTTCTGGTCATCCATAAGCTGTTGTGTTATATGCAAATAACCATGTGGCCAATTGCATCTTAGCTCAGTACTTGTCATGCTTTACCTCATGCCTGTCATCAATATACTTGTGAATACGGCTAAGAGCCTTTGATTTAGATGCAAGCAAAACTGCAATAGCAAATACAGCATTCCAAAAGAACTCGGCAATGATGTGGTCAATGCCAAATACTACATCAAGTAGATTTTCCATTATCCCTCAATTACTGCAAAAATGTCACGGTACGGTAGGATAATTAGCTTCTCATGCTCATGCTCAATCTCTGTGCCAGAATACTTTGAGTAGATAACCTTATCCCCTGGCTTTAGATCTATGGTCATCAGGCTACCGTCTGCAAACCTGGCACCTGGGCCAACGGCAATAACGATTGCCTCTGTTGGCTTTTCTCCTGCAGCACTGGTAATGATAAGACCAGATGCACTAGTCTTCTCAGTTTCTTCGATAGGTTTTACGACTACCTTATCTTCTAGTGGCTTAATCATTGTTCTCCTTAAAGGTTTTGTATAGTTCCATTGTACGTGGAAATGCTTCGTTTGTCAAGTTATTTACAGCTTTTGCATACTGCTGGATTTCCCATTGTGCATCATGCTCTAGACGCTGGTCTAAGAACGTCATGACTGCCTGCAAAGATGCTGTCCAACGCCAACGGACGTACATTCCATAAGCAGGTAAGAACAGTCGTGCAAGTTCTGGTGCAATGTTGTCTTCCATTGCTTGGTGATAAAGGCTAGTTCCAGACGCAATTGTTTGGATTAGTTTTTCAAAATACCAACCGCCCTTGTCTTCATCGATTGGCTCACCGCTACCCTGCTTACTATTCTCAGGTTTGCTTCGCCATTCATCCATCAATGGCACATAAAATTCTTCATCTTCTGTGATGTATCGACGAGATGACTCATTCCAGCCATTTTGATCATCGACATGTGTAGACGACACCGCATACTTCCACCACTGACGTGCAACAAATAGTGGTGCATAAACCTCAAACGTTAATGCTGTATGCCTAAATGGACTTGTGTGTCCTTCACGAATTAGAAAGTTGATAAGCTTTTCATCACGAGGCTCAAACTCATCTGATTCCTTGTCGTAGGAAACTCGTGCTGCATTTACAATGCTAAGATCATTTCCCAAGACATCTACTAAGCGGATGTATCCGCTATCCAATACTTTTACTTTATCGTTCATACCCATATCCTTATTCTATACGATTTGTTTTAGTTTGTCAAGCACGATTTCTGTCCATGCTTTGTGTGTTGCTACTCCTGGATGTAGTCCATCCCTTGCTGACATAGAAGCTTCACTTCTATCATCATACTTAAATATTAGTCTTTCTAAATAGTTTTTCTCTATATGGATAAAAGTTTTAAAATCTTTTAATACATTATTAGTCACGCCATCCCACGATATTGAGATAAGGTTGATGTTGTTGATCTTACAGAAGTCCTCAAGCATCTTGTAATAATGTCTTCCGATGCTCAATACAACATTGGCAACCGCATCCTGAGAATATTCGGAGTACTCTCCTGAGTATACACGAAATACCTTGTCTTTGATTAACAGCCTCCAAAAATCTGGTACATTAAAAAATATTGTGTCTGGATTACCATACTTAGAACAATACTCAATGATATATCCTACCTGATTCTGGATTCCATCGCCTTCCTGAGCCACATTAAATAGCCCTGAGTGAGAGTTAAGACTATTTATATGGTTATACACCATGTCTATCCAGCGTTCGCCCTTATCTAGTCCAGTACCCCAGGTCATTGAACAACCAGCAAAAAGCACATGCTTGCCAATATGTTCAGAGCTAAAGGCATCATCCCTTAGTGGCATGTCATCTATTGAGTCGTAAGATTCGCACATCTTAAATCCATACATGCTTTTTAATAAACTGTATGAATAGATATCGTCTTGAATGTGCTCAGAAACTTCATATGAGAATTTGTCTAGGCGAGAATCATCAGAAGTATTCACCCAAAGAGCTGAACGCTGTTCTCCAGTTTGCTCATCTAGCCAGTGAAACCTACTATCTCCTGGATGAGCAATATTTTTTTTAGACATTTAGGCAGCTTGAACAGCAATAGAGTTGATCTTGTCTGGCTGGAACCCAGCCCAAGAATCTTCTCCAGAAATCACCACTGGTACAGACATGAATCCCATGCTTACAATCTTGTCATATGCATTAAGATCCTCTGTGATATCTACCACAGTATATTCAATTCCATTCTTGTCTAGCATTTTCTTTGTCATGTCGCATTGGACACAGGCTGGCTTTGAATAAACCGTGGTCATAATATCTCCTTGTAGTGTTATAGATACAATTATATAATTGTATTAAAATCTTTTGCTTATCAAATGTTACAATTATGTAACAAAACTCTCTAAGTAGGTTTATAGAGGACTTATATTATATCAGATTGCTTAATCTGATGCAAGTTGGTCAAGAGTCCAACAGAGAACTTCTACTGCGATCATGTCGCCAGAGACATCCTTGTCCTGAATAATAGTTCTGAGCTTATCCATAAAGGCTTTTCTTTGTTCAAAAGCCCCTAGGCTGTAGATTTCTGAGGTTATGTCATCTACACGCTGTAAAAGAGTACGGTATCGCTCATCAATATCGTAATCATGGTCCATGCTTACTTTCATAAGATAATTATACCCAATGTTTGATATAATGTAAGTAATGAATCAGTACTCTCAGTTTCAGGCATATAAAGAAAAGATGGGGTGTAAGGACTGTAAAGTTCGCTACCCACACTACATTCTAGAGTTTGACCACCGACCAGGGGTCAAGAAGATTGATCTTGTCTATCGTGTTTTACGTAAGTATGGGAAAGATGCTGCTTGGAAAGAAGTAAAGAAATGTGACGTGGTTTGCTCAAACTGCCACAAGCAAAGAGAATATGAAAGACACGGAGATGACCAATAAAGTATTCGTAGCAATTCCATGCTGGAGAGATCCATTTGTATATGAAACAATAAAATCAGCATATGAACATGCATTTGACAAAGATAGTTTGGCGTTTGGTGTCTTCTTCCAAGGATACCCAGAAGATGACTGGATGATTTCTGATATACACGAAAAGCTGCCAGGGGTAGACATAAGAATTAAGACTGTCCATGGTGACGATGCTCCAGACTTTTTATGTCAAATTAAAAGAACAATCACAGATGAGCTGATGGCCGATGAAGAATATTATATGCAGGTAGACTCCCATACAAAGTTCAGAAGGAACTGGGATATCATGCTTAAGGCTGAACTGCTAATTGCAAATAGAATTTTTGGCAAGAGCGTTATTAATTCTCAGACGGTGTACTTTGATCATTGGTCCGACAAGTTCTTAAACGACCCATTGACATCTTATGCTGACCCTGCAGAGTGGAGGTCAATTGCTGATACTCTCAACTTCCCCTATCCAATATCACTTAATGGCAGGGTTTCTCAAAAGCCACTAAATACCATGATTCGTGAAAAATTCTATAATGGAAACATGGTATTTGCCCATAGAGACTACCTAAAAGATGCACCATTCCCGTGGGAGATGGCTCAATGCTTTGAACAGCAAATGTCTATGCTTCGTGCTTGGACAGCAGGTTATGAGGTTGTGTCACCTATTCATGCCTATACAAACAACTTTAACTATTGGAAACCAGAGGGCGTGCAGGGAGACCCATATGTAAGACATATCAGGTGGGACAGGCCAGAGCAAGAGGTTAGAATCCTGCAGGCAAATCTTGATTCCTATGAAAAATATAATAGTATCTTTACAGACCCAGAAGTAACGTATAACGAAGAATTCGGGGCAATGAAAGAAAGAACTATTGAAGAATATATTGATTTTATTAAGTATAACCCAGTAACGCTTGAGATACGGGAAGCTATCCCAGTTGATTTATCTAACTCTGTTACAATTAGTGATGAGTTATTTAATAATACTGTTTTAGAAATAGCAAAAAACAATGGATATGTTATTAACAACATAAATGATGTGGTCATTGACCCATATAGCAGAAAGATGCATGAATAATGTACAAAATTATCCTTAACACAATGCCAAGAACTGGTGGGTTTTACTTCTTTGATCTGATTAGAGATATGTATAACCATAATGAGAGAGACAATCGTGATCCAAGAATAGCTGGTGAATGGAGCCAGATGGATAATTGGATTATCTTATGTCACGAACCACTGCTATTCCGTGCAGAGCTTTCTGATGTCACCATGACTACCGTCCTAAGAGATCCAGTGGATGCCGTTACGTCTCAGATTCTAAAAACTTCATATGGTTTTGGTGGATCTACTATTGCTGGTAGACCAGAAATTGTTGAGGGCAATATGGCCTTCTTCCGTGATAACAAAGAAGAGTATATCAAGGAGTCAATGTACCAGGAGTCTAGGATGTGGGAAGGGTACACATATGGCTCTGTACACGCCATAGACCGCATTGTGCCTTTTACTTTTGAACAGGTTACAGAAGACCTTGCTAACGTCCTACCAAGCCTCTACAGGCTTTCTGGAGGCACTGGAGAGTGCAAGCTGAGAACACAGGCAGAGATAGACAAGCACCTTGCAGACCACATTGAACGTGCCAAGCATGATATCAACTACTCAAGTGGGGCTGCAAATGCTTTCCCAGTAGAAAAGCCAGAGGAATATTTTATCATCAAAGAGATGGTAGAAAGATTTCACCTAACATCTAAGCTTAAAGATGATTACGCCTCAGCTCTAGAGGCTTTTGATAAGAGACAAAAAGATCTGGGAATTAAGTAATCTCCCACACAGACATTCTACCTGCGAGACGCACGGTCATAAAATAGGTAACTAATCCATCCTAAGAGCGATCGCCTGTGTGAGAGACAATATAATTATAGCACTTTTTAAGCTACTTGATTAACGGTAAGAATCATTGATGGGGATGCTGGATAAGTTCCATTTGCTGGGATATACTCAAGAACTATTTGATGGTTGGTTGGGTACCCAACTAGCTCTACATAGTCTCCAGCTTCTACAGAAACAAATATATTCCAGGCTGCAACAACATATGGGCTGTTAGTGGATACTGTTAGTCTTGTGTTAGAGTCTGGGACAGTCACTCCATTTTGTTCAAACCACATATAGATGTCCTGACCAGTACCGCCACCACCAAGGTGATGAAGCTGACCAGAAAACGCTATGTTGTAAACTCCTGCATTTTCAAATGTAATTCTAGATAGATAGCCAGCTGTGCCATTAGCTATAGTTACGCCATGAGATAGCAATGTTTCTTCAAACATTACTGCCTGTTTTACATTTGGAACTGGTCCATCCTGTGTTGTTAAACTTATAAATGATCCATGAAATGGGGGTACGGCAGATATTCCGCTTCCATCATTAGCTGGGTGAGTAAATCTAGCCATTACGAACCTGACTCTAGGTGTGTATTAAGAACTGCAGCCTTCATTCCAGGTGCAGAAGAAACAGCATAAATAGATGACTGGCCACCAAGCTCTACAGATATGGCATGATTTGGCAATAGCCTATAGCCATAGTCTTCTGCTGTAACTGATGGTCCGCCAATATAAATATATCCAGAAACATTTACATTCTGGATCGTAATGTCTGTACCAGAATGAACCCCATTTGGTGAGAGCAAGGTTGCAGACGTATTGCTTAATGTTTTGAGTGAGTGATAGGTCATGACTAAATTATAGCATAAGAAAAGGCAGGCTACCGAAAAGTAACCTGCCTAATCATTTTTAATTTACTTAGATGCTGGCTTCTTTGTAGCAGGCTTCTTTACAGGAGCCTTCTTAGGCTTAGCAGTAGAGAGAGCAACCTCAACCTCTTCAGCCTTTGGCAAGCGACCAAATGCAGGATCATTTGGATTAACGTAGCGAATAACTACTGGAGCAATAGCACCAACAAGAGACCAGATTAGGTCTTGTGGCTCAGTAACTCCTGCCAGATATAGCGTTGATGCTGCCCCAAGGACAGATCGTCCATAAGATGCAAGCATTGCTTTTAGTTGTGCATTCATATTTTCCTCCTAGGATATATTTTTATTTAGCTATATTTTAGCTATTTTCTTTTGGCAATACATTTAGTAATTCATTGTATGCTTTAGAAATCTCTTCCAGTCTTTCCCAATCAAATGTCTTCCCTAACACTCCACCATATGTAGTGTGGTAGCTGATGATTGGATCCATAACTTTTTTATATTCGTTTAATGATTCTTGTACGCTTTCAATGTATGCAAATGCATGGTCCCTACTAGAAATCATAAATTGCATAAACTCTTCTGACTCCACAAGCTTCTTATCCTCATTAAGCTGCAGGATCTTGTTCTGAAGAATACCCTTGTCAATAAGTGCTTGAGCATTTTGAAGTGTAAGGTTTATAGCTTGTTTTTTGAAAGCGACCATCATGTATAACGAAGAAATCAGCAATACAGACATGGCTCCAATAATTATTGACTCTATCACTATGCCATCTCCTTGTGTGTTACCCAGTAATAGTTACATCGTTCACAGCATGGCTCATTGCTAGGACTGACAACAGCCTTAGCAAAATTGTTGTAATAGATGTCATCTTTACGATATAGATTTGCTTTGTGGGTAGTGGTTACACGCTTCATAATGGTATCATTCTGATACCACTGTGGAACACCATCACCCCATTTACTAATGGTGCGTACACGTAGCTGAATCAGGTTATCTTTATTCTTATCAGTCTTGATACCACGGCGATCTGCTTCACGTATCATTGCTAGAATATAATCAAATAGCGAGAATTCGTGTCCACGCCACATCTTTACGGCAGGATGATTTCGCCAACCAGCACGAGGATCATCATTCATCAAGACATTCATAATTTGATATCCCTCAAGAATTTGCTTATTAAGACGCTTAGAGTCCAGGGCATGTGCTGACTTGTCAAAATCTTTATATGGCAAAAAAGTTTGCACTAAAGTTCCTCTCCACCTTCTCGTACAAGTAGTACGATGGCTCCATTATATTCTAGGGCCTGTTTAACCCTTACCATATATTCTACAGCACGACGCTTGTCTTCGTCAAGTAGCTTCATGAAATCTGGCTCACTTGCCTTAATGGTAATGAAGGTATCGTTATCAATTACCGTTACCTTAAAACCCTTTGGGGCATAGTGTGCTAAAGATCTAAAAGCAGTCTTCATTTCATTTGTATACATGTTAGTCCTTAATAGGCTTAGTCAACTGTTAGATACTTCCAGGTATCAGCCCATTTAGCCTTTGTCTTATGCTTATTAAACTCTCTTGAGATTTCTCCATCTTCAATATAAATACCACCCCAAACACCCCACCCCTTTTGAGATATTCCAGTTGCAAAGCATTGCCTTGCTACAGGGCACATAGAGCATAGGTCATCAACATCAGCTCTAATTTCTGGGTCTTCCTCATATGTTTCAAAGAATAGATTTACGTCAAAGTTTTTACATGTCGCTTTATCTTTCCAGTCATGTCTTGGATTCGCCATAGACTACCCCACAAATCTGCTTGGAATTTCCCAACCATTTTGGGTAACTGGAAAAATTTGTTTAATGTACCAACGACCACGGACAAAAGCTCCATTCGGCTTGCTCCATGCTGTTGGGTTAGGAATGATGTTTACTACGTCCCAACCATTCCAAGAAAGTGATCTGTTCTTTTTGACGATCTCTTCCATCTTCTCTAAAGACTTTACGTTCATTAGCTTACACTCCTCGTGTAGATTACCTTTTTGATTTCTGTTTCTCTTATTATATTTTCACATAGAGAGCAAGGTTTGCTATTTCTATCTTGTCCAAGATTATTTACCCTGGCAACATATAGCGTTGCTCCCCTGACATTCCACTTTGCATCCCGAATTGCTTCTAATTCAGCATGTCTAGAGCAGTGTGTCTTTATGTGTTCTGGAGATACACTAAGTGGATTATTCTTATCCTTATTGTATCCCATGCCTATGACACTACCACCACGCACGATGATAGCCCCATGCTTTTGTCTAGATATAGACTTCTTAGCCATATATCTAGCAATACCCAAAAAAGCTTGTTCGCTTTTACTTAGACTCATACTAAAACTGTCTGTATGGATGTACGTTAATATCTTTATTGTTTGCTACTTGTACAGTCTCTGGAAGTGCTTCCTTAGCCTTACAAAAATATGCAAAAAAGTCAATACTTGAGGCATTCTCAATGATCCACTTTGGTGGAACCTTGACCAGCTTAGTCTTGATACCCTGAGCCTTCATGGTTCTTTCTGTAACATTTAAGAATTCCATTGCCATATTATTAATGTTTAGTGGACCTGCACTAAAAACAGTAAACTCTTTATCATTCTCTTGACGATTCAGCAAGGCTGAACGTATTCCAGACAAAAATACAGAATAGTCATCAAAACTTTTTGTCCCTTGGACCACGACTATCATGACTGTCTTCCTCTCTAAGTATTTCTACAATTTCACTTATCTTTTTTAATTGTACATCATCCATGGTCATTGTGTCAACTGTACGAGCTGACTCCTGAATTACCATTCTGTCCATAACATCTGCTACGTAGAAAACGCTATTTGCTATCCAGTATGCCTGATTGTCAGCTATGACAACCTTTACATGCTGAGAGTCATCAAACTTAGTCGTCTGTGTAACAGTTTTCTTTGTTGCAAACTCAACTATATCTTCTAGAAGATGCAGTGGTTTTGTCAACTCAAAAGCTCTTGTCTGGCTATATTGGACATTAACCTTTAGGTTCATAGCCTTGCTTGAGGCAAGTTTTTTCCCTGCCACAAACAAGGTGAACAAGGTTATGATAGATCCAAGTAAGTATTCCATAATCTAATTATACTATTTATTAATATTACTTACTTGCTTTTGCACGAGCTTTAGCCAATGCATCAAAATCTTTTACCTTGGTTTCTCCTAGGTATCCCCAAGCATAGCCATCATTTATCATTTTATTATTGATTGATTCAGATGCACCATCTAGATATACCCAACCCAAGATGCGACCATATTTTTCAGATGAATCCATCTTTTCTGTTCTAATGACTACTGACTTTGCGGCCTTAACATTTTTCTTTAGGTACTCTTTGGCTTCAAGGCCTAGAGCCTTTTCAACCTTATCTGTTGTACGTGACTCTGGGGTATCAATACCAGCCAATCTCACACGACTTTTAAATAGGATGTCAAACCCTAGATCAATCACAACGTCAATGGTATCTCCATCTACTACGTTGGTTACTTCACTTACATAATATTCGTACATTTATTCTCCGTTCCACACCCATACATTGCCAGCATATCCAAGACCTCTTAGCTTTCTTTCAAGCTCTTCTTTAATGTTCCATGCAAAGACTATTATATCAGTTGGGGCAAGATTAAGCATTTCTTCAGTACTGACAATTGGAATGATTGGCCCAGGTATGCTATACCCTTGCTTTTCTTTTACATCATCAGCAATTGCTGCAATTCTCTTGGGCTGTATGCCTGCAAAATTAATCATAACTGTTGATTTTGCTGAAGCACCAATTCCACAAATTACAGCTCCTGCTTGCCACAAAGACTCTACACGTCCATTGAATTTAGCAACCTGAGAAGTAATTCTACTTTGTGTCTCTTTCCATTTATCTTCGTCAATAAGACCATACTGAATCTCTTCTCTAATTGCACTTCTAACGCCATCCAGTGGCTCTCCACCCTGCTTAAGCCAGTATCTGTTTGATCCACCCTGTGGTGGTGTAGACTGTACGTTAAACAATGATAACCCAAATTTTCCAGCAAGCTTTGCTACAGCATAAGCAGACAGATATGAATAGTGCTCATGGAAGATAACATCAAAATGATCATGGTCCAAGATATTCATTACGGTTGGATTTTCAATAGTTACTATTGTGTTTGAGTCACAGAGTACTGATATGCCCTCCATAAAACTCTGAATATCTGGCGTGTGTGCCATAACATTATTTGCAATAATCCACTTGGGATTGCCTTTTAGTTCTACAATCTTTTCTGCAATCTCAGACCTAAAGAAGTCTGTAATTACTGGAACTCCATCACAAATAGCATACATAGAAATATTTTCTGCAGGATCAACACCAAGGACATCGATCCCATTTAGCTGTAGATACTTTAGAAGATATCCATCGTTGCTTGCAATTTCAAGGACCCAATCTCCAGGATTAATTCTAGGAATAATTTCCTTATCAGCAAAACTATGAATATAGTCAATGTAAGACTTGCTAGTTGATGTACGCCAATTATAGTTCTTGTATAGTTCTGACGGTGGCAGGTCAACGGATAGCTGTCCTAGGCCACAATCTCTACACATTAGCATAACATTAGGATGGGTATCACTTGTGTCTCCGTCTTTTATAAATGCCCCAGCAACTGGCTGAATGCCTAAGTCAATTGCGGTAAAAAGGTTAGTGCCATCGCATGCCCTACATTTATTTCTTATAGCCATTCTGGATTCTCCATATACCATTTAACAATTTTTTCTAGTGCTTCATCCAAATTATATGGTGCTACCCACCCTGAGTCAACAAGTTTGCTATTGTCTAGTGCGTAGCTTGAGTCGTATCCTGGACGAGAGATTGATGAATCAACATACTGTACAGAAATTGGCTTACCAATAATATTAGATATCTTTATTGCCCAATCAAGATTAGAGTATTCTGCATCTCCAGCAATATTCCACCTACTTAGCTTATCACTTTCAGATGAGGATACAAATTTTTGATCTAAAATATGCAGTATCGCAGATGCCATATTTCCAGCATACAGCCAATACCTCTTGCCAATCTTTGTACCATTATCATAGGTATGAATATCTATTGTTTCACCATTAAGGATTTTCTTAATTGTCATTGGAGTAAATTTTTCTACATTTTGATATTCTCCAACAATATTCATGATATTCACAATACCGACTGGAACACCATACGTTCTCCAATAAGAGAATGCAATATTCTCTTGTGCTGCTTTAGAGGCACTATATGGGTTACTAGGCAGATGAGTGTCCCATTCAGCAAAGTGTCTATTTTGGTATGGTCCAAAAACTTCATCTGTAGAGATATGTAAGAACTTTTCTACCCCAACTTCTCGTGCCCAATCTAATAGGTTACAAATTAGTTGTACATTGTTGATGATGAATGGTGATGGGTTAGAGATGCTTCTATCAACGTGGCTCTCGCTTGCAAAGTTAATTACATAATCAATCTTGCCAATCTTTTGTTTTGTGACATCAGATATTGGGGATGATAAATCACAAATTAGAGTGGTAACTCTACTAAAGTCTTCATTGCTTGCAGCAATAATTCTGTCCTGAATACCCTTATGTCTGAATGTTACAAGGCAGACTACTTCCCAATCAGTTGTATTCAAAATACGCTTAAGTGCATGTGACCCAAGAAGGCCAGATGCACCAGTTAGCAAGACTCTCTTAGTCATGTCCTTGCGTCCTATTCTCTATTAGTCGGTCACGTTCATCAAGAACTTGATATGCAAACTTCATCATTTTGTCATAGCCAACTGCATTATCCATAATTTTGTTATAATGGTGACCACAGAAAAGTAAGTCTCCAGACACACCAGTAACCTGCACATATGCCTGAGCACCACACGAATCACATCGATCGTTAGCGGTTAGCTTATACTGAATAGTATCTACTTGCTCCATTTATAGTCTCCGAAATTTTTTTAACAAAGTCATCTGATCCTATTAGATAACTCTTATTGTTTAGGTTTAGCAAAAGGTTGGTATTTTTATTACCATAAAAACTAATATACCAGTCAATTGATGTTTTGTCAACTTCATTTCCAGCCTGTGTTAGCGTTGTATACAAAATGCCATCAATTTGATTATATGTAGCAATTATGTTGCTAATATCTGGCTTCATATGTTCTGGGATTTGATTATCAACCTTCCACACACAATTAAATGTTTTGCATGGATCATTTGGTCTATTGTCATAATCGTTACAACCTCTACCAATCGTAACAAAAAAGCAGGGTTTCCCAGGGTATACTTCATGCCCACGAATATTGTCAGACATCCACCCATCACAGCACTTAGTGCATGTGCCACAAGATTTCATTACTTGTTATCTGTTTTGTAAAATCCACTGCCCTTGAACTGAATTGCTGGTGAGTTAATTACTTGACGCATTCTGTAACCACACTTATCGCAGACATGTTCTGGCGATGGGTCATGAATGCTTCTTGTTTCGGTGAACGAGTGCTCACATGCCGTACAGGCATATTCATAGATTGGCATTATTTAATCTTTCCCCATCTTGCCCAAGCACGTTCATGTAGATAGAATGCTACAGTCTCCCAAGCTAGCTCAAGGATTGCCAGTAGTCCAGCAATTTCCCATTCGCCAGTGATTAAATATGCAACTCCTGCAACTACTGTCATGTGTAGGACTTGCCAGCTAATACTTTTAGCTAAACTTCTTTTACGTGATTCCATATATCCTCCTGTAAAAAGCCACAAAGGGTGGCATACTATATAAAGTATACCACCCAGTGTGATTCTTGTCAATTAGCCAAGCTTAATTTTTTGACCAACTGATAGCTTATTAGCATCCTTGATCCCATTAATCTTAACTAGATTAGCAACGGTTGTCTTGTGTTTTGTAGCAATACCGCTAAGCGTGTCGCCAGACTTTACTACATAAACTTTTGCTGCAGGCTTGGCTACGGCAGGCTTGGCAGCAGGAGCTGCCTTTGCTACTGGAGCAGCTACAGGCTTTGCTGCTGGTGCTGCAACTGGCTTAGCTGCAGGCTTTGCAGCAGCTGATCCAGACTTCCAGTTTGGACGGAACACTGCAAAGATTAGGCTATATGCACGGTCTCTTTGAGCAACTTGACCACCATTAGATCGTGATCCATCTCCACGTGAGGTGTTTCCTTCTCTACATGTTAGAGTTTTCTTTGCAGGATTATTCTTAAAGACAATACCAGTGTGATCTGGGTCATGGTCGTGCTCCCAGTCAAAGAACACGATGTCTCCAGGCTGAGCTTCAGCTACTGGAATTTGTTTGTATCCACGCTTTTTCATTGCTGCGATACCTGCACGACATGATGCGTAGCCCTTTCCAGATGAAAGACCATTTACGACCTCTCCTGCACCTGCTTTATTAAAGCAGTATGAAACGAACATGGCACACCATGCTGTATGATTCATACCGTACCATTTACCGAAGATGTTATCCTTGTTTTTCTTGTCATCTTCGTACTTTAGCTTAACAAAAAAGTCTGCTACTGCAAGTACAGCTTCTGGTGTACCTGGAGTTAGACCCTTTTCTGCTATAACTGGGTGTAAAGTTATTGCTGCCATTTTTCCTCCTAATACCATGATTTTGTCATGGTCATCTATCTTATCTATTATATCATTGTTGCAGGCTAAGCATTGATATATATTCTTGCCTAGCCTGCCTCAAATCTTCTTCCGCTAAATTATAAAAATCTTCAATAGATCTTCTCTGATTCCTGACTTTAAACATACTAGAGTTATCTAGAAAAAGAAATTTAGCAATTTCCATTTTTTCAAGATCTGTTTCGTATACGGCCTGGTATGGCTTGCCATCGTTTACGGTAAATCTATCTCTTTTATAGATATACTTTATCGTATCTTCATCGTCGTGACCTATATGCATATATTCTGGCATAAAGTAACAATCCCATCCAGATAAAAATGAGGCAACTGACATCGTCAATTCTTCTGTATATGCTCTAATCGTATTAAAGAATCCTACATCAGTTAGATAATCGCTATTAGTAAAAAAGAAATGGTTACAAGTTACCAGAGTATTTCTATAACGATCTCCGTTCCACTTGTCTGAAACAGAATAGCTAAATATATTTCTAAATATATTTTCACGATCATCGCTCCATTTTACTAGCCAGCGAGATACATCGTTAATCATAGGATCATTAATCATGCTACCAGTATTTGGTACGGTAGGCCTAGACATAATTACCCTATGCCCTTTTTCTTTTTGCAGAGCATTATAGTCATTTATTAATACTGCATCCCAATATTTTGAAAACGACATGTGCGAATCAATCATCAAAAAATAATCTTGACCAGTGTACTTTTCTGCCATCTCACGCCTAATCCAATAGATTCCAGGACGCTTATCAACATCATAAAAAATAAAAGAAAAGTTTGGATTATTTTGGTACTTAGATATGTCAGGCAGTTTATCTGCATCGTACTGCATTGCTATACAAAAAAATAATCTTTCTGGATATAAGGCATTTTCTATAGCTCTATCTATAGTCCTTGTAAGCACAGGGTCGTTGTATGCTGGAATAGTTATAAAAATACTTTTCAATTACATCACAATCTTTGTTCCATATGTTTTTTCCCAGAGAGCGATATCGTCTTCGTCATTAAGCAGTGGTTGCCCCTTAACATTAAGGCTGGTATTCAGGAGTACTGGAACACCAGTTTCTTTGTAGAATTTTTCCAGAACCGCATACAGCCCTGGGTGTTGCTCTCTGGTTACTGTCTGAACCCTTGATGTTCCATCGACGTGAACGACTGATGGAATAATTTCTGGTTTAAGACACTTCGGAGTAAACTGCATATATGGAGATTCATAATCCATGTCAAACCACTCAGATGCGTGCTCTGCCATAACAACTGGAGCAAATGGTCTAAAAAGCTCCCTTTGCTTAATCCTATTAACCTTATCTTTGATGTCTGGATCTCGTGGATCAGCCAAGATGCTTCTATTTCCTAGTGCCCTTGGGCCAAATTCAGCACGTCCAGCAGCCACAGCACACACCTTGTTGGTCATAATTTCCTCAAATACCTTGTCCACAGGGTACTCATTTCCAAGGTCATATCCAAGATATGGGCCATTCCACTTAACATGTTTGCCACGTAGTGCAAGAGCAGCACCAAGAGATGACCCAGCGTCACCAGGATTAGGCATAATCCAGACATCATCAAAAATATCCCACAACATTGTGTTGGCTTTGCTGTTTAAAGCACAGCCACCCATAAATACTAAATTATCATATCCTGGTAGATACTGAACCCTTACATGACACATAAAGTCCCAGAGTCTTAGCTCATATACTTTTTGAACAGCAGCAGCAATATCAAATTTGTCCTGCTCAGTAATTGGTTCATTCCAGTCAGTGATTCCCTTATGATAGTTATACTTCTGTTTACCTGTATATGGAAAATATTCTAATACCTTTTTGTAATAGCGATCTGGATTTCCATACCCTGCCATGCCCATCAAAATATATTCATGTTCGTTTGGCTTAAGACCGATTAGCTGCGTAAACGCAGTATAGAACAGGCCAAAACTAAGGGGATACTTAATCTCCTCTATCAGCTTTATATCTTCTCCATCTCCTGCCCACACAGTTGATGTAGCAAATTCTCCCATTGCATCAAGTACGACAATTGCTGCCTTATTAAATGGGCTAGTGTAGTATCCTGCACATGCATGAGAGTGATGATGCTTAAAAGACACATCATATCTATGCTTAGGCTTCCAGTCTGCTGCTCCGCCATGCTTCCATAACCTAAATCTTTTTAGGTGTGGCTTTTCATAATATGCTATTACATCTGGCTTACCCCAACGACCAGCATCATGCCATAAGGCATCATTGGTGTACCAATCATTTTTTTCTTTGCTATAGCGTTCAGCATGTCCAGCAAACAGAATTGACCCATGCTTAATTACTGCAACTGCAGCATCATGGGAAGTCTCATTAAACCCTAATATTTTCATCAAGTAGCTCTCTATATTTGTGTAGCATTGCTTTTGCATAAAACGCTTGCTCTGCTGTACCTGGGTGATCGCCATCTCTTGATCTTATTGTTGCTCCAGGATTTTTCTCTACATAGTCATACATGAACTCTACCCTATTGATTCCAAGTAGGCGATCCATATTAAAGAAAGATTCGAATTCTCCCCTACCCAATAGTAATGTGGTGCTGCCAATTGCACCGTCATTAATTATTTCATTTTCTCCACCTGCCCAAGAAGATGATATGAGTGCTATACCGTTTTCTTTACAGTAATCCTCAAGCATTCCATAGATCTCGTAGGTCATGTACCTGATCAACTTTAGTGTCCCAGGATAGTCTTCCTCTATTTGTGCATTAATTATAGAGCTTCCTACACCCTTGTAGGCATGTGTTTTTGCGTTAACGCTAATGAATCTTCCAACATTTGGCATAAGAAAAAATATTGCATCTGGATTACCAAATTTTTTAAAGTATTTAAACATCCAAAAAATTTCCTGAATAATGCTCATTCCTGGGAAGCCTATACTGAAATATCCACTAAGCTTATCATCTTTGCTTAACTCTTCATATACCATCCGAGGCCAGGTCTCTTCTCTATTTAATCCGTCGCCCCATGTAACCGAGCAACCAGCAAACAAGATATGTTTTCCCTGGTGTAATCCCTTTTCTATAAAGTCATCTGAACGAAAACCATACTTATTTGATGACAGATCAACTTCATCATACCAAGATATAGCTTTGCCATCCTTGATCCCATCTGCCACCCAACCACTTTCAGAGAAGTCTCTAGAAAATTCCATTGAGTTTCCATTTACAATATGGCCAAAATTAAAAGTTGGCTTTTCATGTCTAATCATTAATAGATATACTCTTTTCTTTTAAGCTCTTTTCGGTGCTTTATTTTCCAAATGGTAAACTTTATTTTGTGAATAATTTTTTTCATTGGTTTGCTTCCATATCGTATAGTGGTGCTTGATATTCAGCAATATCGCCTGGCTCTGTCATGTCAGGGTCTGCATACCATGGCAAACTTGTCAAGCAAATCACTATAGAATATCTCTCTCCAGACTTCATCTCTGAAATTCCATGCATGTATTCAGATCCTGCTGATGGAAAAAAGACAGCCTCTCCTGGAACTGGGTCATAAACGAATCCCTGATTAGGAAAATGCAGCTTTGCACCTTCAAAGTCATCATTAACATACATGACCACGCTCCATTCAATCCATGGCTCTGGATCAACAGAATCAGTATGAATTCCACCGCTATAGCCTGGCTCAGTAGTATGATTCATAAATACTTTATAGACATATACTGGATTTATAAAACCATACAGCTCTTTGATGTACTCTGCAGCTTTTCTGCCATATTTCTTATTTAAATATCTTGTATTTTTATTATAAGGCAACGCAGTTCCACCAAACCTTTTGGCATAGTATTCAGGCAATGCCTCAATCTCACTTGGGCTATCTGCCTCATTAATGTATAGCTGCTGATCATCCAAATCAACAAAGTCTTTAATAATCTTTATATTGTGCATAATATAATTATATCCTATCTAGTAAACTGCTTTTGTCCCAGCTATAAATCTTCTTGCATCAACGTCATGCATCTCTAGGTTGTATGGGTTATACTCCACATCATTAGTTTGATATGGTAACTTATTTATACTACCCTGCTCAATACCGTGGAATAGGAAAAAATCATCGATAGCCTTGCTAGAAATGTTATGCTCTTCTATCCCAATCTTATTTAGAATATCTACCACAATGTTATAGTTATGCTCTGCAGAAAACGTATGGTAAGTATTTTCTATCGATCTATATCCAGTATCCCTGTATACAGATTCAGTAGTAGAATAGATATCAAATCCACGAGACATGAACTGTAGTGTCCAGTATTCGTCTTCACCAGAATACTTTAAGAAATCTGGAAGTCTCATGTCACAAAAAGCACCTGATCTTGCAAATATAAAATTCTTGGTTACAAACTGAGTCTTTACACTTTCACTAAATGGTAGATAGCTTAAACTTAAAGAGAATAGGTCTTTATTTTTTACTACTGCTTTCCCATTACCAGAAATAACAACGTCTTTACCATCAATAAGAGATAAGAGCTCTAGGTCCCACCCATAACTAACTATAGAGTCTGGGCTAAGAATGCATATATGTGTTGTGTTATCAAGTCTTCTGGCAATCTTATCAGCCTTTTTTATTGGAAGTCCTGCAATATCATCCCAGATTTCATGGTCATACGCACATCTGTCAATTGATGAAAACTCTTTGCTATGATCGACTGGATGCTGTTCATAGACTTCGATTGAATGCTCAGTAACAGTATTCTCAGTTAGAGCTTTTACAAAATCAAACAGATTTTTGTCTTTGTATGATGCCACGATAATGGCTATATGATTATTACTCATCGTGAAGAACTTCTTTTTCTTTCTTTCCAAAAATTCCAAAAATCTTTTTTCTCCATGCAGTCTTCTTATAGTATCCATACAGCATAGATCTTCTATTTTCTCCACGGAACCAGTGTTCGTCAATAGTTGCCTGATCTTTATCAACCACTAGCTCCCAGTTGTCCCTCTTGAATGGAACTATCTGAAAGATTGGGGTTCCCTTTGGGATTACCCCACGAAAGTTACGCTTCAAAAAGAATGCTGTGAATACTGGGAGGCCCCAGATGTCTGAGTCAACTATTCCAGATAGAGTATAAAATGGAAGGTCGTGACGATTCATTGGGTGTGTAATGAGAACAGAGTATCCTGGTGGAGTTTCATAGAACCAGTTCATTCTCCATCCATAGTGGATTGGGTGACAATTATCTGGTAGGGGAACATCGAAAATTGGTCTAGTATCTGCAAGCATTACATCGCCCTTCCAAGATAGGATTGGATGACCATTCTTATCCATATCAACATACAAGTCATCTTCTAGGCAATACTGATACCCTGCCGTAATTGCATCAAAGAATGGCATACACATCTTGGTTGATACTTGTGCACCATCAGTTCCAATGTGGTTCTCTGGATTAAGTGTTATGTCATCATTAGATTTATCGTGACGAGCTAATGATCTATACCATTCTGGGATGTGTTTGACGGCTGGCTCTGGTGGAGACATGAGCCCCATCTCTGCTGCTTGCTGATGAGATGGAATAAATATAATCTTGAGCGGATCTGTCATAACTACTTATATTCTTTACGGCTTCTAAACTTATTTTTGTATCCATTGCTAAAGGTGCTACGAAGGTTAAATCTTTGTGGGAGAATGTCTTTCTTAGTTTCTTCATAATCACGCAGCTCCATCTTCCAGTCCTCTCTCTTGAATGGGATAACTTGGGCAATTGGAGTTCCCTGTGGGATTGTACCCTTAAAGCCCTTCTCAACCCAAAAAGAGAAGTGTCCATCAGTAGCAAAACCATCTGTGTCTACAAGTCCAGCAACTGCATATAGTGGTGAAGAATCTCCATGCAGTGGTTGCATTATAAGACTGCTATACCCCTTCTGGGTTTTAATAATCCAGAATGGCATAATTCTCAAAAGATCCTGATGCCACTTATCTCCATATGGATACTTTTCATACTGTCTGCGTTCATGGGTTGCGAACATGTCTCCCTTAAACTTAGTCATAGCCATTGGAATTTGATAGGTAAGCTTTTCACCAGTAGCATCAACATAGACATCCATTGGCAGTCTAAGGATATACCCTGCAGTTATAGCATCAAAAATTGGCATACACTTCTTAACAGTGCTTGCTGGCTGGCCCATTTGTGCCATCATTTCGCCAGAATCAATTGAACCTGGAGTTTCCTTATACCATTGTGGAAGATTTCTTGATGCTGGCTGTGGTTCTGGTACGAACGATGCAACCTCTTCATTTAATGGATAAAACTCAATTATGTTTGTCATAGAATTCCTTTACTCTTTCTACTATTATATCATCTGCATAGAATACCATATCGTACATTGCCGATCTTTTTGGGACTTTTCCAAAATCTTTATTGATCATATGAGAGCCAACCCTCTTAAACCTAAATGGAACAAAATGTGGCTCAACAAATCTAACATCTAGGGGCATCCTATGGTACCCTGCAATTGTTGGATAAGAGAAGAATGGGGTAGCTTCTTCTGGTGGATAAAAATAAACCTGAATATTCTCATCAATAAACCATGGAACATAGAACTTAAAGGTTCCAGGAAAGCAGTCTGGAGCATCAAAATCTAGGGCAGTATTGTAATATTGTCTTTGCCATGGCCTGTCAACATTATAGAATTCTCCGTCTTCCTTCTCTAGCAAAAACATCTCTGCATGAGTATACTGACGTAATCTAACAATATTATCTTTAATCTCTATAAGTTGTGGTGGTGGGACAAGCCTCTCCACATACCTGTTAATTGGTTTAATCAGTGAGTCTCTGTTATCGCCAGATAATATTTGCTGAAACGATAACCATTGAAACGGTATATTTGATCTTTGAGATAGCTCTGTAAAATTCGGGTCTTTTGTGTCATACCAAATATTAAATGTATCTATTTCGTGTGTAATTATAGGAGGCTTTTCCATGTCCAAACCTTTCTATTACCAGTATACCACTAACAAGTTTATATTGCTTCCTCCCCTGGATTCGAACCAGGAATATCTGAGTCAAAGTCAGAGGTGTTGCCGTTACACTAAGAGGAATTACGCTCCCAGATCTGGATTCGAACCAAAACAAACAGAGTCAGAGTCTGTTGTGCTACCGTTACACCATCTGGGAATGGCGGAAACAGTAGGATTCGAACCTACGGGGCTGTTACACCCACGGTTTAGCAAACCGCTGCAATGGACCACTCTGCCATGCTTCCGTGGCGGAAGGAGGGAGAGTCGAACTCCCAAGGGCTTTAACACCTCAACTGTTTTCAAGACAGGTTCCGTCGCCAATCGGATTGTCCTTCCGTGCTTCCCGTGAGATTTGAACTCACACTTTGTAGCTTCTAAGACTACTGCCTCTACCGTTGGGCTAGAGAAGCGTAGTCCATAAGAGAATCGAACTCCTGTCTACTGGATGTAAGCCAGCTGCTCTACCATTGAGCTAATGGACTGCTGTGGATCTTAGGAGAATCGAACTCCTAGCCTTCTGGATGCAAACCAGACGCTCTCCCAATTGAGCTAAAGACCCTGGGGTGACACGAGGGAATTGAACCCTCATTCCTTGGACCACAACCAAGCGTTCTACCATTGAACTAGTGCCACAGTGGAAGTGGTCAGATTCGAACTGACTCAGGTGCACCCAACGGTTTTACAGACCGCCTCGCCTCTCCAACTGCGACGCACTTCCTCGTACCAATAAAAGGATTCGAACCTTTGACCGATGGCTTCGTAGGCCATTGCTCTTCCGCTGAGCTATATTGGTAAAGTCTAGATGGCAGGGTTCGAACCTACGGTCTCCTGTTCCCAAAACAGGCGTGATACCACTTCACTACATCCAGTTGGTTGCGGAGGTGGGATTTGAACCCACGACCTTCAGCTTATGAGGCTGCTGAGCTGTCCTAACTGCTCTACTCCGCAATGTATATTATACTTCTTCTCTATTTAATTGTCAAGTCCTAACACTTGGAATCGAACCAAGAACCTTCTGTGCTTCAAACAGACGCTCTACCAATTGAGCTATATCAGGTGGCAAAGTATGTAGGAATCGAACCCACGCCAACAGGTTTGGAAGCTGTTGTGCTACCACTACACCAATACGATATGTTATGGAACTAACTGTTTGGTATTATATTAAATTATGATTGTTTGGATTTTTATTAGATAATCTATTTGTTTAAGCGAGTTAGATTAGATACTCGGCTGGAGGCTGGCTAAATGCCAAGAGTACGCCAGACTAAATCGCACATGCGATTGCTGGTTTGAATACTTCATAGTTAGCTCCATAGTTATAGTATAGCATACTTTTTATGCTAT
>JACCDQ010741921.1_pt1 | contig 32554 bp, 21 predicted proteins | sample 7446031 | NCBI WGS metagenome assembly JACCDQ01 (sample SAMN15323442, study PRJNA562643) | freshwater metagenome | isolation source: river surface water | place: USA:Blue River Watershed | collected 2017-08-17 | reverse complement strand
TTGAAAGCACAGCTCCGGGTGGGCGTGAATGTCTTTGCGAATCGCCACAATGCTGGCGGCCTGGGTCACGATGGAATCTAGAACGTTCATAAAAACCCCCAATTACAGTTGCAGTCTACCCAGAGTCTTTCCAAAACGCCACTAGGGTCATCCTGACTGTGTTTTCAAGCGTTGTATCTCCAGCCACCTTGAATTCAAAGCCTTCGCGCACCAGATACTTTCTATTTCCTCAACCTCGGAGAGCCCTCATGGCCACTTTTCTTCACCTTCGCATCCACCAGGGGGTTCGTGAGTTGCTTGCGGCTGTCTTGTTGAGCTGTGCCTCGCTTGCTTTCGCTTTACCCGCCCCGCGTGACATTGAGCAAGCCGTTGCCGCAGGAAATTTGGCACAAGCAGAAAACATGCTGCGAGAAGTGTTGCGAGAGAAACCGCAAAGTGCCAAAGCGCATTACGAGTTGGGCCAAGTGCTGGCCAAAGAGGCGCGCTACGCCGAAGCTTTGAGCTCCCTCGAGCGCGCCAAAGAAATTGATCCCGCCCTGAAGTTTGCCGCCAGCCCCGAAAAGTTCCAAGAAGTGTTCAACAAAGTCACAACGCTCAAGGCGAGCCAAAATGCTGCGCCAGAGGCATCTTCTTCGACGGTGACGCCCACGCCTTCCTCCGCCCCCGAAGCTACCATGCCCTCGAGCACCTTGGTCGTGGGCGTCGGCATTCTGGCGGTGGCTGCATTTCTGTTGTTCCGCGCCTCCAGCAAACCGCCGGCCCGCATTGGCGCTGCCAACGCCACGCCAGCCCCACCTGCACCTGCACCTGCTAGGCCCATCGCGCTTGCCACTCCCACCGGTTTTGGTGCAGCTTATGTTCCTCAAGCAGCAGGCAACGCCTCCAATGCAGCAAGCTACGCGCCGGCCCCGGCCGCTCCCGGCGGCGGCGCCACACTCACGGGCGCTGTCCTCGGTGGTGTTGCGGGCGTCGCCGCTGGTTATGCGCTTTCGCGTGCACTCGAGGGTGATCATCGTCCAACTGCCCCCGAGGCCCATGCCAGTGGTGGCTATGTGCCTTTCGAATCGCCCATCGCCAAAGACACTGGCAGCTTCGACCCCGGCAACGATTCAGACGACTGGGGCGACGCCTCTTCCGACGACACCTGGTAAACGCCGCGCTGTGCGCGCAATGTCGTGAAGGCTAAGCGCTCAGAGGTCGTTCAGGGTGGCTTTGGCCAGGGCGATCACCAGATGGTCCAGCGCATCGGTCGCAGCCGAGCAGCTCACTTGCTGGTAGAGCCCCAGCGCCCGCGCTTGCTGAGACTCGCCCTCCAGCATCACCAGGCCCCGTGCCATTTCCAACATGCCGGCCAACGAGCCAGGATTTTGCGCATGCGCTTGCGCATAAAGGGTCAAGCCACGGTCTTTTTTGGCGCCGTAGGTCATGTTGGCAATGAGCTCGCCCACTTTGTCAATCACCTCGGCGTGAAACGTGGCCAAGGCAAATTTGGCGTCGCTGTGCCCGGGTTGGAGGTCAATGGTTTTTTCGAGGGCGTCACGCACGCGTGCACCCAACCCCTGCGCCAGTGCTTTGGCCACGCTGATGCCTTGGGCATAGCGCCCCAAGGAATAGGCCAGCAAATACCAAGCATTGGCATTGGTTGGCTCACGGTCCGCATGGCCTTGGGCTTGCTCTGCGGCCTGATGCAACAGAGCAAGGCGTTGGGTCTCCAGAGGTTCCACATAATTGGCATAGACTGCGGTCGCACGGTTCACCACGGTCCAGGCGCTGTGCAGGCCTTGAGCCGTCAGAGACAGTCCTTGCGACACAGCCGCTTCAAACTCGCCCCGATGAAACAAAGTCCAGGCGTGCAACAAGGCTGCATCTTCGGGACAAGGCTCGGTGTCGCCGCAGTGCAGTTGCGGCCACAGGTTGCGCACCTCTTCAGAGCTCAGTTGCAAGGGGGGGGAAAATGCTTTCCAGTTCGCCATGCTCAGCCAGCCTTGCTCGTCGCGCTTTCCGTGTCGGAGCCGATGTAGACCTGCATCAGGTGCTTCAAATGCTCTCGCGGCGCTGGCGAGGTGTAGGGCAGCAGCAAACCCAGCACGTGTTGTGCGCCGCGCAACAGCGAGTGCTGGGCAGTCTCGTCTTCCATGGCATGGCGCGGGTCCAGCACGTACTCGTAGCTCAGCCACCAGGTCAGCATCACCACCATATGGGTCGCGGTCAACTCGCGCTCGGTGGCATTCATGGCCAGCACGCCGTGGTGGTCCAGGCTTTGCAACAGCGCGCGAAAGGCGCTGGTTTTCAGCTGCAACATGTTTTTCAACTCGGCTTCGAGCTTGCGGTTCTTGGTCAGCAAATCATTCAGGTCGCGGTACAAAAACCGGTAATGCCAAACGCCCTCGAGCAGCGAGTGCATGAAGAACCAGGCGTCTTCCAGGTCGCCCACTTCGGGCGCCGCCGCCAACAACTTTTGCAGGGAGGTTTGGTAGCGCTCAAACAGCGCGTTCACCAACTCGTCTTTGGCGGGGTAGTGGTAATACAGATTGCCTGGGCTGATGTTGAGTTCGGCAGAAATCAGCGTGGTCGAGACATTGGGCTCCCCAAAGCGATTGAACAGCACCAGCGTGACCTCGAGGATCCGCTCCGCCGTTCGCCTGGGCGCTTTTTTCGCCATGGTGTTGTCTCGCTCTTGCCAATGTCTTCTAGGATGCAAGACACTCTACCCGAATTTCAACACAACGTCATGTCTCACCCTCAACCGTCATGGTGAGCGCAGCGCGGCCATCCCCCGCGCCCCCACTCACTTCTGCTTCACAACTTTCTTGGCCGCACCCGCCGTTTTCTTGGCCGCGGCGCGCGGTGCCCGTGCTTTGCTGGCCGCAGCGGCCGCCTCCAGGGTGGCCACCCGTTTTTGCAGGTCTTCCAACTCTGCAGCGCTCGGCAGTCCCAAGCGGACCAGTGCGCGCGCCACACGGTCTTCAAAGATGCCTTCCAACTTGTCCCAGGACCCCGAGGCTTTGCTGCCAAATTGCGAAGCCTGCGCACTCAACTCCTGCGCCATGGTGCTCATTTTTTGGGTGGCTTCGGCAATTTTTTCTTCGGCGGTGGTTTGCGCCTTGCGCTGCATGGCCAAGCCGTCTTTCACAAGCGTCTCGAACACTTTGCCGCCTTCTTGCTGCGCTTTGGCGAAGGCGCCCAAGCCAGCCAACCAAATTTGCTGTGCAGACTCTTTCACGGTGTCGTTCAAAGCGCTGGGGTCCGGTGGGAATTTTTTGGCGGTCATGTTCTTTCTCGCGTCTGGGTGGATGACATGGCATCACTGTAGAGCGAAGCATGCATTTTGTTTAGGGGGAGCGGACTAAAAAATGCAGGGCGTCCAAAGTTGATTAAAATTAGAATAATCGGCCGCTTAAATTTTTGACTTATCCTCTCGCCTCATGCACTGGTACGTTATCCACACCAAACCTCGCCAAGAGCAGCGCGCTTTGGAAAATCTGCAGCGCCAGGGGTTTGAGGCTTGGCTGCCCATGATCACCTTGGAAAAAGTGCGCCGTGGCCACTTGACGCAAGTGGTGGAGCCCATGTTCAGCCGCTACCTTTTCATACACTTGGACACCGTGCAGACCAATTGGTCGCCCATTCGTTCAACCCTGGGGGTCAGCAAGTTGGTGGCCTTTGGCAACACGCCCGCCGCTGTCCCCGACGACTTGATCGCGGCCTTGCGCAACATGCCTGCGCCACCGCCTGAGCGCATGATGAACCCTGGCGATGAAGTTCAATTTGTTGCGGGTCCCCTCAAAGGCTTGCGTGGCATTTACCAGCAACACGATGGCGAAGCGCGTGCCATGGTGCTGATTGAATTGCTCAGCCAGCCTCAAACCATCCAAACCGAACTGCAGGCCTTGCGCCCAGTGGCCGCATGACGACTGAGCCGGCACTGCCCCAACACATTGCCATCATCATGGATGGCAATGGCCGCTGGGCGAAAAAGCGTTTTTTGCCCAGAACCGTAGGCCATGTCAAAGGGGCCGCAGGGGTGCGGCGCATCGTCAAGGCCTGCGCGGACCGTGACATTCAGTACCTCACCTTGTTTGCCTTCAGCACAGAAAACTGGCGCCGCCCGCCCGAAGAGGTCTCCACGCTGATGGACCTGTTTGTGCAATACCTGCAAAAGGAAATGGCCGACATGAGCCGAGAGGGCGTGCGCCTTCGTGTCATTGGTGACCGCAGCGCATTCTCCGCCGACTTGCAGGCGCGCATCGCGGCCGCCGAGCAAGCCACCGCACACAACACCACCTTGCACCTGACTGTGGCCGCCAACTACGGCGGGCAATGGGATATTTTGCAGGCCAGCCGTGCCTGGCAGAAGGCGCATCCCACCTTGTCGATCCATGACTTGCGAGAGCAGGACTTGGCAGCCTACCTCAGCACAGCCGACCTGCCCGACCCCGACTTGCTGATTCGCACCGGCGGCGAGTCGCGCATCAGCAATTTTTTGTTGTGGCAAATGGCTTACACCGAGATGTACTTTGTGGACGACTACTGGCCAGATTTTGATGAAGCCAGCCTGGCCAAGGCCTTGACCTGGTTTGCCTCACGCGTGCGACGTTTCGGCCGCACGGACGATCAGGTCGCCAACGCCGCCTCTTAAGCGTCGCGCAGCGAGGCCACCCACTGCATTTGCTCTGGCAGGCATTTGTGACGCAAGTCGTAATGGGCAACCGCAAAAGCCCGAGCGGCTTCGCCCAATCGCTTTCGCTGGGGAGCGTCTTCGCACAAGCCAATCACCTGTTGGGCCAGTTGGTTGACATCCAAAAAGTCGACCAACAAGCCGGTTTCGCCGTGAGCGATCGCTTCTTGCACGGGGGGCGTGTTGCTGGCCACGATGGCACAGCCTGCGCTCATGGCCTCCAGCAAGCTCCAGCTCAATACAAAAGGATAGGTCAGGTAGGTGTGAACGGTGGAAATTTGAAGCAGTGACACAAATTGGGTGTAGGGGATGTTTCCCAAAAAATGGACTCTTTGCAGGTCCAACTGGTCTTTGACTTCGTTTAAAAAAATCTGCTTCCAACCTTTGGGTGCAACACCCTTGTCGTCCAGCGGCCCTGTTGGTGGCGCGCCGTAGCTCACGCCGTCACCCCCCACGATCAAAACGCGCGCTTTGGGCCGGGCTTTCAAAATGGCCGGCAAGGCGCGCATGAAGATGTGGTAGCCCCGGTAGGGCTCCAAGTTGCGGTTCACAAAAGTAATCAATTCGTCGTCGCGCGTCAGCGTCAGCGCTGCGCCGCTGCTGGTCTTCAATTGCAGGCTGACGCCTGGGTTGGGGCAGACCGCCGCGGTGTCAATGCCATCGTGAATGACCTGAATCCGATCCCGAAAAGGCTGGGGAAACACAGACTGCTGCCAATGCGTGGGAGAAAGGCCCGCTTGGGCCATCGGAAAATGCAGTTGGTAGTTGGCGTTTTTCAGGCGCAAGCGGCAAGCGTCCTCTTCGCCCGCCGTTGGAAACTCCGGGTCAAAGCCCACATCGGCGCCGGCAGGCTGATAAAAAAACTCACAGTAAATGCCCAACCGAGCCTGCGGCCAGACATCCTTCAAAAAAAGGCTTTCCCCCCACCCCGGATGCGCCACGATCACATCGGGAGTGAAGCCCTCGTCACGCCATTGGCGCGCGCATTGGTAGGCGGCTTCGCCCCGAATGACCTTGGTTTCCAGGTCGGACACCCAGCGGTGCACGCCGGGCGTTGACCCTCTGGTCGGGCTGTAGCGGCGTGTTTCCACACCCGGCATGGCCGGCGTGGCATTGATGTGCATGGCCGCCACACGGTGCCCCGGCAGGCGCGCCATGGCCGGCGCCAGGTGCTTGTATTGCCCCGGGAAATTTTGATGAACGAACAACAGGTTCATGCGCGTCTCGCCGGTCTGCGGTCAGGAATTGGGAGGCCCCTTATGGGCCAGGTGCCACTTAAGCTTTGGGGGCTTCTTGTGGCGCCTCGAGCGCGTCACGCTTTTTCAGAACGCCTTGTTCCACCAGCTTGTTGATCACTTGCGTCATCTGGTCATAGGTGCGCACAAAGCCTTGGACCGACATGGCCATGCCGCCCACTTTGTTGGCCTGCGCCTTGTCGCCGTTGATTTGAGAAATGGTGACCAGTTCAAAGCGGACAACGCCATCCACCATGGAAATGCTGTCAATGCCGTCAACGTAGGTGTACTGAGTGCTCATGGAGAGGTTCTAGGTAAGGTTGAAATGGGATCATTCTAAGCTGCGACAAAGCGTACTAAACTCTTGGCAATCTATGAAACTGCCACTTTCCGCGTCGCAAAGCGAAATCGCTGCCGCCCTGAACCAATTCAAGGGGGTCTTCAAAACGGTGGGTGTCTTCAGCATGGCCATCAACCTGCTGATGTTGGTGCCCTCGATTTACATGCTGCAGGTCTACGACAGCGTGCTGTCCAGCCGAAACCTCATGACCCTGGCCATGTTGAGCCTGATCACCCTGCTGTTTTACGCCATCATCAGTGGCTTGGAATGGGTGCGCAGCCAGGTGCTGATCCGTGTCGGCGCCCAGGTGGATGCCTTGCTCAGCGAGCGCATTTACACGGCGGCGTTTGAGCAAAACCTCAAGAAAAACAATTTCCAGGCGGGTCAGGCGTTGACCGACCTGACCACCATCCGTCAGTTTGTCACTGGCCAGGGGTTGTTCGCGCTGTTTGACGCGCCCTGGTTCCCGATTTACCTGGCGGTCAACTTTTTGTTTGACTTTTGGCTGGGCATGTTTTCCCTGATCGGAACCCTTGTTTTGATTGCCCTGGCCTGGGCCAACGACCGCGTCTCCAGCAAGCCTCTGTCAGAAGCCAGCCAGTTGGCCATGGTCTCCGGCGCCATGGCCACCAACAACTTGCGCAATGCCGAAGTCATTGAATCCATGGGCATGCTGCCCAACTTGCGCGCGCGCTGGCATAAATTGCACCAGCAATTCCTGGCGCAGCAGGCGATTGCCAGCGACAAAGCTTCGGTGGTCACCGCTGTCACCAAGCTGTTCCGCTTGACCCTGCAGTCCTATATTTTGGGGCTGGGGGCTTGGCTGGTGATTGAAGGCCGACTCACCCCTGGCATGATGATCGCTGGCTCCATTCTCATGGGGCGCGCTTTGAGCCCAGTGGAGCAACTTATTGCCGTCTGGAAACAAGTCGCTGGTGTCAAAACGGCCTGGAAACGGCTGGACGATTTGTTGAAACAAAATCCTGAGCGCACCACGGGCATGCCCTTGCCCGCGCCTACGGGCCAACTCAGCATCGAGAATGTCACGGCCGCCCCCCCCGGCGGGCAGGTGGCTGTCCTCAAAGGGGTGCAGTTCACGCTGGCAGCGGGCGAGGTCTTGGCGATCATCGGCCCCAGCGCTTCCGGCAAATCTTCCTTGGCGCGGCTCATGGTGGGCATCTGGCCCGCCCAAATGGGCAAGGTCCGGCTCGATGGCGCCGACCTGTACCAGTGGAACAAAGACGCCCTGGGGCAGCACCTGGGCTATTTGCCGCAAGACATCGAATTGTTTGCAGGCACCGTGGCCGAAAACATCGCCCGCTTTGGCGCGGTGGACTCCGAAAAAGTCATTGCTGCAGCCCAATTGGCCGGCGTGCACGACATGGTGCTGCGCTTGCCCAAGGGCTACGACACCCCGATTGGTGACGGCGGCGCGGGCCTCTCCGGTGGTCAGCAACAACGCATCGGTCTGGCGCGTGCCCTCTATGGCCACCCGGCCTTGATTGTGCTGGACGAGCCCAACTCCAATTTGGACGATGCTGGCGAAGCGGCTCTCATTCAGGCCATACGCGAGCTCAAAGCGCAGCACCGGACCGTGGTGCTGATCACGCATCGCATGCCGATTTTGACCATCAGCGACAAATTGCTGGTGCTCAACGAAGGCAGCGTGCAGGGCTTTGGCCCGACCCAACAAATTCTTGGCGCCCTGGCGCAAGCCCGCCAACAAGCCGCGGCCCAGCGTGCGCCGGCACCCCCTGCAGCCTGACCCACCATGTCCCAACCCAAGCTTTCTTCTTCCTCTGTGGGTGTGCAAGATGTGGCGCCCCGCCCGGTGGCCCCGCCCGACTTGATGAACCCCCAGCGCTATGTGCGTTTGGGTTGGTCTGTGATCCTGATCGGTCTCGTTGGCTTTCTGCTTTGGGCCGGCCTGGCGCCTTTGGATAAAGGCGTTCCTGTGTCTGGCACGGTGATGGTCAGTGGGCATCGCAAAGCCGTGCAGCATGCCAGTGGCGGCATCCTCGCCCAAATTCGCGTCAAAGAAGGCGAGCTGGTTCAGGCCGGACAAGTGCTGGCGGTGATGGAGCCTATTCCTGCCAAGTCGCAGGCCGATGCCACCCGCAGCCAATACCTGACCGCCAAACTCACCTCCGTGCGACTGCAAGCCGAATTGGCGGGCCTGGCCCAGTTGGCTCTGCCCCAAGAATTGCAAGCACAGGTGCAAGGTCTGCCCCGTGTCATGGCCACTTGGCAGGTTCAGCAAGACTTGTTCAAAAGCCGCCGCTCGGCCTTGCAAGCCGACCTGGCTGCCATGCAGGAAAGCCTCTCTGGCCTCAATGTTCAAATGCAAGCCCTGGAGGAAAGCAAGGCCAGCAAACTGCTGCAGCAAAAAAGCCTGAGCTTGCAACTCGAGGGCATGCGCGACTTGGCCCGCGATGGCTATGTACCGCGCAACCGTTTCTTGGAGGTCGATCGCATGTACGCGCAAATCAGCGGCGCGATTGCAGAAGACACCGGCAACCTCGGGCGCTTGAAATTTCAAGTCAGCGAAATACGCCAGCGCATGGCGCAGCGCCAGGACGAATACCAAAAAGAAGTTCGTACCCAGCTGGCCGAGGCCAGCCGCGATGCCGAAACCCTGGAAAGCCGCAGCACCGCCACCGACTTTGAGTTGGCCAACACCGAAATCAAAGCCCCCATTTCCGGCAAAGTGGTGGGTTTGGCCGTGTTCACCGACCGTGGCGTGTTGCCACCAGGCTTCAAGCTCATGGACATTGTTCCGCAAGACGAAACCCTTTACATCGAAGCGCAGGTGCCGGTGCACCTGATCGATAAAGTCAAGCCCGAACTGACGGTCGAAGTGATGTTCACGGCCTTCAACCAAAACCGCACCCCCCATGTGCCTGGCACCGTGGACATGGTGTCAGCGGACCGCTTGGTCGATGAAAAAAACGGCTACCCCTACTACACCATGCACGCGCACGTGACCTCTGAAGGCATGCGCAAGTTGGGCCAACTTCAGGTGCGACCCGGTATGCCGGTCGAGGTGCTGGTCAAGACTGGCGAGCGCACCTTGCTCAGCTATTTGCTCAAACCCGTGGTGGACCGCATGCACGGTGCATTGCGCGAGGAATGAGCGTGACACGTCTGCGCAGCTTGCAATGGCTTGGGTTGTTGTGGTCGGCGGGGCTGGCGCCTTGTACCTGGGCCCAAGCGCCAAACGCTTTGCAAACCCTTTATGAAGCGGCTTTGCGCCATGACCCGCAGTACCGCAGCGCCCAGCATGAGCGCGACGCTGGCCTGCAAAACAAGGCGCTGGGGAAGTCTGCTGTCTTGCCGCAGGCGCAATACAGCTACAACCGGTCTGACAACCGGGCAGACCGGTCCATTTTCACAAGCGCGGGACAGGTCACTACCCAAGACCAGTTGAACTACCGCAGCTTGTACAGCGGTGTTTCTGTGCGCCAGCCCCTGTACAGCCGCGAGGCCTGGGCGCGCTATCAGCAAGGGCAATTGCAGGCCGACTATGCCCAGGTCCAGTTTGAAAGCCGAGAGCGTGAAGTCCTGGTCCGTTTGGTCGAGGCTTATTGCAACCTTTGGTATGCCAAAGACCAGATCGACTTGTTGCAAGTGCAGCGGCACACCTTGGCCGAGCAATTGCAAAGTGTGACCCAACAGTTCGACAAAGGCGAGGCCAGCCGCACTGACTTGATCGAGGCGCAAGCGCGTACCGATTTGTTGGAAGCCAGCCGCATCGAGGCGGAGCATGCGCACAAACTGGCGCAACGCGCCTTGCTCGCCATGGTGGGGCCAGAGCAGCGCGACTTGGTCATGCACGGCGCCAAGCCGGCAAGTTTCAAGTTTTCCTCGTCTGTCCTCCAGAAGAGCCTGGCCGAATGGGAAGCGCGCGTCAAAGAGCGCAACGCTGACTTGCGGGCACAGCAGCTGGCCGTTGACATCGCTCGGCAGGAATACCTCAAGGCCCAAAGTGGGCATTTTCCCCGAGCAGACCTGGTGGCCAGCTATGCCAAATCCGAGTCTGAAAACGTCAACTTGGTGAACCAGTCGTATCTGACACGCTCTGTCGGCGCACAAATCACCATTCCGCTGTATGCGGGGGGCGCCACCGAGGCGGGGGTCAACCAAGCCGCTGCCAGCCGAGCCCGTGCCGAAGCCGAGTTGGACAACCAGACCGAAAAAGCCATGGTCGAGTTGCACAAGCACTATTTGGTGATCGGCCAGGTCGAAAGCAAGCGCCAAGCCTTGCTCAAGGCCTTGGTCTCGGCCAACGACCTCCTTCAGGCTTCTCGCAAAAGCGTTTTGGGCGGCATTCGCACGACGCTGGACGTTTTGCAGGCGGTGCAGCAGGTGGCGCAGTTGCAGCGGGATTTGCTGCAAGCGGAGTACACGGGGATGATTTCCTCCTACCGGCTGCGCTGGATGGCGGGGGATTTGAACCCGGTCGATTTGAATTGACGGCTTATTTGCCAGTTATTTTGAATTAAAAAACCACTGCAAGTTTGCTGATTGGGTTGCGGATATTTATTCGCAGCGTTCGCCAAAAAATCTTCGCCCATAGGCGCGAAAAATAACCAAAATCGGGATTTTTGTAACAAAGTTGGGTTAATATCAAAATAAGTCTAAATTTTGTCAAACTTCAAAATGTTTCAATTTGAGACTTTTGACGTTTAAATGCACTGGCAACGTGCTCGTGCTTTCTCTTATTTGCTGTTCGAACCCAGGAGTCGAGATGAGTACCCGTCTGCAACACAACATGGATAAAAAAGCACCCAGCCAACGTTTGTCTTCCTTGAGCCCCGTGGCGCTTGTGGTCATGGGTTTGGTGGGGGCGGCAGATGCCTTGGCGAGCGTTCGCGAAGCCCTACAGCAAAGCCATGCCACTGTGGATGACACACTTTCCGCCAAAACCACGGTGATGGATTACAACGCCGTGGCTTCTTTGGTTCAGGCCTTGGTGCGTGAGGGTGTTGCGCCCGAAGAGGCTGCCTTGCAGGTTCAGTTTGCATTGCAAGGCCCGAATCCGTTGGCAGCCTTGTCGGCCTTGGTGGCGTCAGTGGCCGAGGAAGCAGGCGCCGAGTCGGCGCAAGATACCGTGTCTTTGCCCGCCCTGGTCGATGCACTCAGCCAGCATGTGGCGGAACTTACTGAGAATGGCCAGCCTTTTGACTTGGCCATGTTGCAAGATGTCGTGCCCGCGTCTTCTGGCTTTGCCCAGGCTGACCTGACACAGGCCTTGGAGGCTTACAAGGCCTTGGAGCAAGGTGTTGGTGCCGCACAGCGTGGTGGCAACCCGGAGGTGGCGCAGAATCAAATTGACCTGTTGTTGGCGCAAGCGACCCAGGCGGGCGCTGCAGTGGCCACCGATGCGGGCGCTGCGACAGCGGCGACGGCAACAGGCGCCGCGTCGGGCGCTGCTGCGCTGGGCGCCATGTCTGCCGCGCAAGCGATTGCCTTGGTGGGTCTTGCTGCTGTGGCGGGAGGCGCTTTAGATTCCGGTAGCTCAAGCGCCGCCACCACGAGCGACTCTTCTTCCGGTAATGTGGTCAAGGGGCCCATTACCGGTGCAACTGTTTTCCGCGACTTGAACGGAAACTACATTCTCGATTCAGGTGAGAGCTCTGCCACCACCACCACCGGTGGCGCCTACACCTTGAGCGGCTCCGGCGGCAAAATTGTGGCAACCGGGGGTACGGACAGCACCACCAACCTGGCATTCACTGGCATGCTGGCCGCACCGGCTGGTGCCACCGTTGTGACGCCTTTGACCACGCTGCTCGCAGCGAACAGCTCCCTGACGGCCGCAGACCTCAAAGCCGCTTTGGGCTTGACGGTGGACCCGCTCAGCTTCAACCCCTTCGCCACAGGCGTGAATGCCGCCGATGCCTTGAAGGCTGAAGGTGCCGCAGCCCAGGTGAACACCATTCTGACCAGCTTGGCTGTCACCGTGAACGGCGCCAGCGGTGGCGCGGTCTCTCTGGCAGAAGCTGTCAGTGCGGTTGCCAACAAGTTGGGCGCCCAAGTGGCCACGCAGGCTGCGACCTTGAAGACCAACTCCGCTGCGGGCACCTTGAACCTTGGCAGCGACGCCCTGTTCACAACGCTGGTATCGGATGTGAGAACAGCTGTTGCAACCAAAGTGACGCTCAGTGACTCAGACTTCTCCACTGTCGTTGCCAGCGCAAAAGCGACCAATGCCACCATCGCCGACGTGGTGAGCTCCAACGGCAGCTTGACCACCATTGCCAACACGCTGAAATCCGCGCAGGGTACAGCACCCGTGGCCAACTCCAGCTTGCTTCCTGATGTGACTGTGGCAGAAGACGCTGCCCTTTCCGGCACCGGCGGCACGGGCTCTTTGACCACCTTGCCCAGCTCGTTCACAGCCACCAACATCGACCGTGCCAACTTGCTGAAGTTCTTCGACAACGACAGCAGTACCGTTGGCAAGGCGCCCACACTTACCTTTGACATGACGGGTTATTCGGTCACTGACAGCGGCACCAGCAGCTTGGATCTGGTGGTCAGCATGCAGAAAGCGGCCTTTGCGGGCCGAGACCTGACTGTGACCTTGAACGATGTCAAGCTCGATGCCGCTACTGCCTCCGGTAGCACCACACTGACATTGCCTTCCCAAACCCTCTCTGCCACCCTCAAAATGGGCTCGGTCGCCTTGGGTACCTTCAGCTTCTCCAACGTCGACTCCGACGCCCTGACACTGAACTCGGGCTCCAACACCGTGGGTGCATCACCCTCGTTCAGCCTGAAGCTGGACAGCCTGTTTGCCAAGATGACCAATGGCGTTGGCGATGTGCTGGACCTGACCACCCTCAGCAACAAAGCGCTGGTCGCTTTGGGCGGTGCATTGGTGGTTGGTACCTTGGACGACCTGACGCCTGCCAGCATTGTGACCAAGCTGAAAAGCCTCATCACCTTGCCCGCCAGTGTCGACACGGTGTCCGAGTTGGTCACGCTGGCCAAAAATGTGGTCGACTTCCCAGAAGTCTCGTCCCTGAAAATTTCAGACCTGTTGGGTCAAATCCCCAGTGGCAGCACCAAAACGCTGTTGCTGGCGGCTGCCAGCCGCGCCAATGTGGATGTCACCTCGGCCACCAGCGACACCGTCTCCAGTGCCCTGACCAAATTCAGCACGGCTTTTGGCACCTACAAACTCAGCGACCTGAGCACCCTGCTTTCTAATGGCTTGGGGCTGGAACAAGGTGCCGATATCGTCTCTGTTGCCAAAGAGTTGGTGGTCGCCGCACTGAACCAGGCCGAAGGCCTGACGGCGGAGCAAATTCTGGACAAGGCCATTGGCGCCCTGATCGATGTCAACAACGGCGACCTGCGTGCCTTATTGGCGGGCATTGATTACCAGTCCATCTTGGGCTCCCAAACCGATGCGCTCAATGTGTTGAACAACATTGTTCAGCACGGCACGGTCAAGTACGTCGACCTCATCAATCTCGGCGCTCACACCTTGCTCAGCTCCGACGCCACCATGGTGGTTCAGGTCAACGACTTCAAAAACCTCGCCGTCACATCGGGCTCGGTGGCACAGACTTCTCTGCAAGTCAGCGTCCCCATTGGCTCGGCCACCACCTTCACGCCGCCCAGCAATGGCTTGGGTATTCCTAGCGGCGCCTTCACCGATGCCGATACGGCCGATGTGTTGAAGTACACCGCCACACTCGAAAGTGGTGCAGCATTGCCTTCCTGGTTGACCTTCAATGGCCTCACCAAGAGTTTTACAGGTACCCCGACCAACGACCACGTGGGCGATTTGAGCATCAAGATCACGGCGATTGACCCCGCTGGCAACACGGCGTCCGACGTGTTCAAACTCACCGTGACCAACGTCAATGATGCACCGCAGTTGGTTTCTGGCGCAACCACAACTGCCACTGCCGTGGAGTTTGCGACAGCGTCGTTTGATGTTGCCAAAGCCTTCAAAGACATCGACGTGGGTGATACGCTCACCTACAGCGCAGCCTCGGGCACCACCTTGCCCTCAGGTTGGACGCTGAGCAGTGCAGGCGTTTTGAGCGGGACGGCCCCGCTCAACGGCACGAACAGCAATGCGACCCAAACCATCAAGATCACGGCGACTGACAAATCGAGTGCCTCTGTCACCCAAGACTTTGTGTTGACGGTCACGAACGACACGACGGCGCCTGCCAACCTGACGCCCACGCTTGTGGAGGACAACGGCACCAATACAACCGATTTCATCACGGGTAATGGCCGTATCTCGATCAACTCTGCGGCCCTGGAGTCTGGCGCGAAGTGGTTCTCCAGTGTCAAAGGCGTGGTCACCGAGCAAACCGGCAAGACTTACTTCGACCTGCCGGTGGGTTCCTACACGGCTGATGAAGTAAAGGTCTACCAGCAAGACCAGGCCGGAAACAACAGCCTTGTGCAAACCACCCTTGGCAAGGCGCTGAGTGTTGTCGCTGCGCCTGGCGCACCCACCATCACCTTCACAGACTCGGCCATCACCACAGATGGCGTGACCAACGTCAAGTCGGTTTCGGTGACATTGACAGACAGCGCGACCACTTGGGCCTACAGCCTCAAGGGCGCAAGCTACGTGACGGGCACGGGGACCAGCTTCAATTTGGTTGATGGTGTGACCTACGCGGCTGGTGACATCAAAGTCAAGCAATTCAACGCCGCTGGCATCAGTGGCTCCTTGGAAGCCACGAACACGGCTGCCGTCACGGTTGACCAGACAGCTCCGACGGTGGCCATTTCTGTGGACAGCATCGACAGCAATGGTGTTTACACACTCAAGTTTGCGTTCTCAGAAAGTGTCAGCAACTTTGTGGTGGGCGATGTGGGCTTGGTCGGTGCGACGGCAGGCACCTTCTCGGGCTCTGGCAGCAATTACACCCTTTTGGCAACCCCCAATGCCAGCACCACCGGTGCCACCATGACGGCCTCTGTGGCGGCCAATGTCGCGACCGACCTGGCGGGCAATGCCAACACCGCCGCAACCGATCTGGCCAAGTATGTGCTTTACGGAACCACAAGCGCAGACACCTTGACAGGCAGCGCCTTTGCTGAGTTGGTGTATGCCAAAGACGGCAACGACACCATCAGTGCCGGTGCTGGCGCAGACACCATTTTTGCTGGCGCAGGCAACGATGTCATCACTGGCGGTGCGGGCGCTGACGCGATCACCCTGGGCGATGGCGTTGACACGATCAAGCTTGCTGCAGCGTCTGACTCCACGGCCAGCGCCTCTGACACGGTGACCGGCTTTGCGGCAGGCGACAAAATTGACCTGTCAACACTGCTTGGGTCAGCAGGTGTGGGCTACACGGGCGAAAGCTCATTGCCCTCTGGTTCTGCCAATTCAGTCTTCGTGCTGAAAAATCAGACGGTCAGCGGCCTCACGGCAAGTGTTGACATCTTCTATTCGGGCAGCACAACTTACGATGTTTCCGGTGCCGAGTTCTCCTTCTTCGCCCCGAGCATTGTCAGTTCTTACACGGTTGAGAACGGAACCTCGGGCCTGGACTTTCAGACTGCAGTGGGTGAGTTCAAGGTCGTTGGTGTGGACGTCTCGCCTGGCACCATCGCGGCCAATACCAAGCTGGCAACGGTCACGTTCACGCTGTCCTCTGCCCAGACCCAGTTCGTGTTTGCCGTGACCAAGGCCCAAATCGATGGCGACTCTGTGAACGACGGCGCCTCTGGCGCTTTGGCTGACAAGGATGTCCCGGTTCCCGTGATTGCTGGCGGTACCAGCTCAGCCATCACGGGTCTGTACACCACCAAAGATGATGGCAGCGCGCTGACCACTGTTGGTGACAACGAAGTTCATTTTGCCAACAATGCCACAACGGGTGGCGTGGACGTCCGTTACGACACCAACAAAGCCGCAGGCACAACCCTCCTGAGTGACATCATTCACCTGGATGGCATCACCGGCCTGGACTTGTCCAAGACCGACTTTATATTTGTCTGATCAACAACTGGCCATGTCTTTATCAGCGGCCACCTGTCGGTGGCCGCTTCTTTTGGCTGGGGATACTCGCGACATTTCAACGTAGCCCATGTTTTCAACCCCTTTTCGACTCTATTTTTTGCATTGTCTTTTGGCCTTGGGCCTTCTGGCAGCGAACATTTGGACGTCAGAGGCAAGAGCACAAACTGCCGGCGCAGTTCAAGAAACCACTTTGCGCGCCCACACCGTCGGCGACCAACTCATCCGCTATTTGGAAGCCTGGGCCAACGCCCAATCTGGCGAAGCTCAACAACAGCAAGCACGACAAATCGCCAACGCTGTGGCGCAATCGGTGCGGCAGCACCCCGAATTCCTGGCCGCTCGCGCCGCCCTGACCAGCAGCCGCGAAGGCGTAGACGAGGCGCGTGCAGCATGGTGGCCTCAGCTCTCGGGTAACACGGGCTTTGGCACTCGCACCACGGGCGGCGTGTCCATCAACACGCCAACCTATGGCGTCACGCTCAGCCAATTGCTGTTCGACTTTGGCAACACCTCGGCCAAGATTGGCGCCGCCGAGTCGCGGGTGGAGGGTGCCCAAGCGGGGCTCGACAAAAAGCAAGCTGCTGTGGTCATGCGCGCCGTGTCGGCCTGGCATGAGCTCTACCGCACACGCAAGCTAATGGAGTTGCATCGCCTGAATGTGCAAGCGCGGCATGATATTGTGGCCTTCATCAAAGAACGTGCCGAATTGGGCGGCAGCGCGGCCAGCGATGTGTTGCGTGCCCGGGCACGGCAAACCGAAGCCGAAGCCGCGCTCAGTGCAGCCGGCGTGCGCGAGCAAGCGGCAGAGTCTGCTTGGCGTGAAGTGTTTCAAACGGACCCGCCATCCAAGGTGGAAGTGTGGCCCGACTTCGCGCTGAATGTGAACGCTTTGAAAGAACAGGTCGATGCCCTGGTCGCGCGTTTCCCCACAGTGCAAGAAGCCAAGCAACTCAGCCTCGCCAGCGAAAAAGATGCGGCCGCAGCGCGCGCCAATTTGTTTCCGCGCGTTGCACTCGAACACTCGATTGCACAAAACAAGCAAGCCTCCACCGGCATGGAGTACACCGACCGCTCAACCTTGGTGACCTTGCGTTACAACTTCCTCTCGGGCGGTGCCGAGATGGCGCGTGCCCGCCAGGCCGCCTCTCGGGCTGTGGAGTACGCCATGCAGGCCGAAACCGAACAACGCAATACCGAAAAAAATCTGCGTCAGTCTTTGAGTGAAGTGGCCTTGGGCCAAGAAATTCTCAGCAACCGCCGCTTGGCTGTCGGTGTGGCCAACGACACCTTGGCTGCGGTGCGCGAGCAATTTGCATTCCGCCGTGGCACCTTGCTCGATTTGCTGCGCGCGCAAGAAGATGTTTTCATGGCAGGCCGTGACCTGATCGATGCGGTCACCGACCACGCCCTGGCCCGTTACCGCTTGCTCTACATGGCCTCGATGCTGGAGGAGCACTTTTCTTTGGGATCCCCGCCTTGAACGCTGAATCTACAAGCCAACACGCCTCTCCCGATGTGTTGGAAGAGGCCTTGCTGCAAGCCTTGCGCTGGTTCGACTTGCCCATGTCGGCGGCAGCGCTGCGCGCCCGTGCGGCCAAGCTGCCGGGGCCTTGGTCTTTGGGCGATGTGTGCGAAGCCGCCGAAAGCCTGGGGCTGCGCGCCCACCGTCAGCAAGTGGCTGCGCAACAGGCGCATCTCGCAGCCTCGCCCATTCTGCTGGGGCTGGATGGCGGAGGCATGTTGTTGGTCACGGCTCAGCCCGATGCAGCGCATTGGCAAGCTTGGGTCCCTGGCCAAGGTTTGCAAACCATTGAAGCCAAAACTTGGCTGCCACGTTTGAATGGCGAGCAAGTCGTGCTCAGCCGCCAAACGCGCATCGACCGCAGCGCCGATGCCGAGCCGCAAGGACGCTACGGCCACTGGTTCTGGGGCCCGCTGGGCATGGCACGCAACCTCTACATGCAGGTGGGCGTGGCGGCTTTGCTGACCAACATCTTCGCGGTCACCACCTCGATTTTCAGCATGATCGTGTACGACCGCGTCATTCCCAACAACGCGCAAGACACTTTGGTGGCTTTGTTGATCGGCGTGGTCGTGGTGTTTATCAGCGACTTTGCCATTCGCTCCTTGCGCGGCTATTTTTTGGATGTGGCGGGTGCGCGGGCCGACATGGTCATTGGCGACACCTTGTTCGAGCAAATCCTGGACATGCAAATGAAAGCGCGCCGTGGCTCCACCGGCGCCTTGGCCAATGTGCTGAAAGAGTTTGAGTCATTGCGCGAATTTCTCACGTCGGCCACGCTGACCACCTTGATCGACATTCCTTTTTCCATTCTTTTCCTGGTCATCATTTACGCCATCGGCGGCCCCATGGTCATCGTGCCTTTGCTGGCCATTCCCTTGATGCTGGGGGCGAGCCTGATCGTTCAGCCCCGCTTGAAGCGCCTGATTCAATCCACCTATGAAGACGGCAACCGCAAGCAAACCATTTTGGTGGAGACCATTGGCGGCCTGGAAACCGTCAAGGCTCTGGGCGCAGGCGCCATCATGCGCCGGCGCTGGCAAGAGGCGGTGACGCACCAATCGGAAATCGGCTTGCAGTCGCGCATGTTGTCACAATTTGCGGGCAACATTGCGAACCTGGCGCAACAACTGGTGCAGGTGGGTGTGGTCACCATGGGCTTCTTTTTGGTTGGCGAGGGCAAAATTGGTTTTGGCGCCATCATTGCCTGCACCATTTTGTCCGGGCGTGCCATTTCGCCCTTGGCGCAGTTCTCTCAATTGCTCACGCGCGTGAACCAGTCGCTGGCCAGTTACAAAGCCTTGCGACAGCTCATGTCCGCGCCGCGCGAGCATGCGCACAATGCGCAGTTTGTGGCGCGCAATGAACTGAAAGGCCGTATCGAGTTTCGCGAAGTCACCTTCAGCTACCCCGATGCCGCTTCACCGGCACTGGACAATGTGTCCTTCACCATCGAGCCGGGCGAGCGTGTCGCCATCTTGGGCCGCATTGGCTCGGGCAAGACCACCATTGCCAAGCTCATTCTGGGCTTGTACCAGCCCGACAAAGGGGCGGTGCTGATCGACGGCGTCGATGTGCGCCAGATCGACCCCATCGACTTGCGCCGTCACCTCGGCGTGGTCTTGCAGGATGTGTGGCTGATGAGCGGCACCGTCCGTCAAAACATTGCCATGGGCTTTGACCAAGCCAGCGATGCCGCTGTTCTGAAAGCGGCGCAAGTGGCCGGCGTGGAAGACTTCATCAGCCAGCACCCTCACGGCTATGGCTTGCGCGTGGGCGAGCGCGGCGAGGGCTTGTCGGGTGGGCAGCGGCAGTCCATCAGCATTGCCCGAGCGCTGGTGGGCAACCCTTCAATGCTGGTGCTCGATGAGCCCAGCAGCGCCATGGATGTGGGCGCCGAGCAAACCCTGGTAGAGCGCCTGCGCCCTGTGGTTGAAGGCAAAACCCTGGTGGTCATCACCCACAAATCCACCATGATTCAATTGGTTCACAAAGTGATCGTATTAGACAAAGGCCGCTTGCTCAGCATGGGCACCCCCGAACAAGTCTTGGGCGCGCCGCGCGCAGGAGGTGCCGCATGAGCCGCCCCACCCCAAGCTGGTGGCAGCGCTGGCTGGGCCGCAGCGATTCGGTCACCATCGAAGGCGCCGGCACCTTTGCCCGCACCCGACCGGGCTCGCATGTGCTGATGTGGTTCATCCTCGGGTTTTTCGTGGTCATGATCGTTTGGGCTGCGGTGGCCGAAGTGGACACGGTCACGCGTGCCGATGGCAAAGTGGTGCCTTCTGCCCGCTTGCAAGTGCTGCAAAGTTTGGAAGGCGGCCTGGTCGCGCAAATCGAAGCCAAGCAAGGGCAGCTCGTGCAGCAAGGCGACTTGCTGGTGCTGCTCAACCCCACACAGTTTGGTTCCGACTTTCAAGCGCGCAGCAAGCAGGTGATGGCCTTGCAAGCCCGGGCCGAGCGCTTTTTGGCGCAAACCCAAGGGCGTGAGCCCGTCTTCACTTCCGAGCTGCGCAAGAGCGGCGCCGAATTTGTGGCCAATGAGCTGGCCGCCTACCTCAGCAAAATGGGCGAGCACCAAGCGCAACTGGCCATGCTGGACGCGCAGGTGGGGCAGAAAGAAAAAGAGCTGCAAGAAACCATCGTCACCCGCGATACCGCCAAGCGAACCCTGGAGCATGCGCGCAGCGAGTTCGACATCGTGGCCATGATGGTCAAGCGTGGCTTGGAGCCGCAACTCGAGTTGGTGCGCTTGCAACGTGTGATGGCCGATGCCGAGGGCCGCGCCGAGGGTTCGGCCCTGATGGTGTCGCGCCTGACAGAAGCAGTCAAAGAGACCCAATCGCGCAAGCTGTCGGTAGAGCGCCAATTGAAAGCCGAATCGGCTGCCGAGTTGAACCGCACCCTGACCGAGTTGCGGGCCCTGGAAGAATCCATGCCTGCATTAAAAGACAAACTCACGCGCACCGAAATGCGCGCGCCGTTGTCGGGCATTGTGAACCGCGTATTGGTCAGCACCTTGGGTGGCGTGGTCAAGCCCGGCGACCCGGTGGCCGAGGTGGTCCCCGCCGATGACCAGTTGATGGTGGAAGCTTTGGTGCAACCCAAAGACATTGGCTTTGTCCACATTGGGCAGCCGGCCAAGGTCAAACTCACCGCTTACGACTATTCCATTTACGGCACCATGGAGGGCAAGGTGGCCACCATCAGCGCCGATGCGGTGCCCATGGGCGACAAGGGCCAGGCTTTTTACCAAGTGCGCATTGAAACCTCCACCACGGCCATGGAAAGCCTGGGCAAAAAGCTGCCCATCATTCCTGGCATGCAAGCCCAGGTGGACATCGTCACCGGCAGCAAGTCTGTGCTGCGCTACATCACCAAGCCGCTGACCGCTGTCAAAGAAAACGCCTTCCGCGAGCGTTGAACGTCATGGCCAATTGGGTTCTCACCAACGATGCCAACGCCCTGCTGATCGACACCGGGGACAATGGGGCGCAGACCTATGCCTCGGCGGTGCCCATCAGCAGTGCGGGCGGCGTGCTCAGCGCCTCCCTGATCGAAGCGGGCATTGGCCTGGATCAAAACAATCTGATTGCCACGTTTGATGGCAACCCCGCAACAGTTGGCAAATCGCCTGTGTTCCGGTTGCGTCTGGCAAGCGCCACGCTGCCCAATATTGGCGAACAAGATTTCACGTTTCAGTGGAAGCTCACCATGGGAATGGACAGCACCCGTGACCTCTATGAGCGCCAGGTGTTCATCGATGGGGGTTTGTCGGTTCGTGTGGGAGCAGCTGCTGGCGAGCGAGTCTTGCTTTATGCCAACCCCCAATCGAACAAAAAGGTCACCGCGATATCGGGGTCAGGAACGCCGTTTTCAGCCAATACCAGCTTCACCAACCAGGATGTGATTGGCCAAGTGTTTGTGGCCAATGGCGCAGCCTATCTGGATGTTGACCTGATGGGCTTGGTCAGCAAGCTCGACGCCAATGCCTCCTTGCTGTTCAGCAACTTGACAGGCTACACGCCCCAAACCTTGCTGCTGCCCACCACCTACAACCTGACGCTGGGAGGCTTGCCATTGGCGTCGGCCAGTGGCGAGTTGCAAACCCTCTCTGTCGTGGTGCCCATCGAGCCTTATCCCAACCATGCTCCGAGCTTTGTTGGCTTGCCTGACAGCTTGGCCATGACCGAGGACACGCCCGCCGTTTTATCGGTCAATGCCGTCGACCCGGAAAACCAAAATCTGAGCTTGACTTTGTTGGGGGGCGGTGACGCCACAATGACCTGGAGCGTCAACGGCAACCAAATCACTTTGACGCCCGCCGCCCATTACAACAACGCGGCAGGCCTGTCATTGCAGGTCAAGGTGACAGATGTCTTCGGCGCCTACAACCTGCAAACAATCAAGGCGGTTGTAGCGCCCGTCGACGACCCCGCTGTGCTGACAGCGGATGCCGCTCGGGTACGCGAAGGCCGCAGCCTTGCCGGCAATGTCATAGCGAATGACGCCGATCTGGACTCTGTCTTGGCCGTGAAGTCTTTCTATTTCACAGGCGCCTCTTCGGTCAGCAGCGAAACCCTTTTCAATGCGGGCCAAACGGCCAGCCTGGCGGGCATCGGCGACTTCAGCCTGAACGCCTTGGGCGACTTTCAGTGGGCAACCCAAACTGGCTTTTCGGGGGCTTTGCCGGTGGTGCATTACCAAACGCCTCAAGGGGAAGAAAGCACGCTCAGCGTCACCGCTGTGCCTTTGGCGCAAGCGGTCGGACCCAGTCAGTTGACGGGGCAAGTCATGTTCTGGAACGCCCCAACCAGCGGCACCTTGGCCGGCAAGCACAGCTTTGTCGATGGCGTGCAATTGTCGGGGCTGGACGAACTTTCAACCCAGATACAGTCGGTCACCGATACCGCGGGGCGCTATACCCTTCCTGGCTTTCAGCCTTTGTCGGTGCTGCCTTTGACGGTCAACAAGCCTGCATCCAGCGCTGGCGTCTTGGCCGCCGACGTCAAGTCGGCCATCACCCTCAGCGATGTGCTGGACGCCCTCAAAATCTACCTCAACAAATCCGTGACCACCACCTCGTCTTACAAGTACGTGGCGGCCGACCTCGATGCCAACGGCACGGTCAACCTCAGTGATGTGTTGGGTATTTTGAAAATCTACCTGGGCAAAACCAGCGCTGCCATGCCAGCTTGGGCCCTGTTGAACGCGCAGGCAGATGTTTCTGGCTTGGGCACGGGTGCTGGCAAAGCCCAGGTCACGACGGTCCTGAGCCATACCTTTTCCGAAGCCAGCATCACAACAGACACCCAAAATTGGGTGGCGGTGCTCCGGGGCGATGTCAATGGCTCCTGGGCGTCATCCACGCCCAATATGGAAAATATCACCCATGAACAATTTTTACAGTTGGTGGGCGTCAGCACCTTAAGCGTTTAAACTTCTGGCAAATTTGTTATTTTCATGAATTTGCCCACCACCCTTTTGAAAGCGCTCGCCCTTGCTGGCATCGTCGCTGGCGCAACTGCCGCTCCCCTGGACGCCTTGATGGAGGCCATGCCTTCACAACGCTATGGCGAGGGGTTCATCGAGTTCGGCCCCGATGCCATGAACAGCACCTTGGACGTTTTCAAAGTCCGCAGCCAAATGGGCATCACGGACAACACGGGCAATTACCAAGGCTTCACCCTGCGCGCCGGCCGTGCGTTTGGCAGCGGGGGCTGGTTGGATGGCGCGTACATGCGACGCAACATCACGGTGGGGGCGGATCAGTATCCGGTGACTTCTTGGAGATTGGGCGCGCAACAGGTTCTGCGCGAAAACGCCGCGGCAGGCTCTGCGTTGGCGCTGCGTGGCAGCGTTTGGGGCAACCATTCCGCCAATGTGACCAAGTCCAATTTTTCACTGGACGTTTACAACACCAGCATCTATGTGGACCGCGTGTCGGCCATCAAGCCCAAGGACCAGCACTACCAAGTAGACTTGGTGAACTCTTGGTATGGCAGCCAATGGTCTGGCTCTGTGTTTGCCGGTTTTGGCACCGGACGTGTCACCATTCCGGGGGTGGAGGCTGACTTTGCGGGTGGCACATACGCCTACCCCAGCGATACCGTCAACGCCTTCACCGCCATCAGCGGCGTCTCAGAGCACCTGGGGACCCTGAACTACAGATTGAAGTCACAACAGCTGGGCCTGAATGCCAGTTACATGTCGGGCGCCTGGATGTACCGCGCCGGCTACGTCATGGCCAACATGCGCCGTCCCGCGGTGGACAGCGCGGTGCAAAGCTTGGGCAACACGCCTTACCAGCTCAACCAGACCCTGATCGGCGAGGTCGCCTACAAGTTCACGCAAACAACGCATGCCTACACCCGCGTGCAAGTGATGCAGCGACAGTTTTTGAGTGAAATCCCGTTTTTGTACAACAGCATCACTTCGCCCATCTTTGGGGTGAAGTACGGGGTGGTGTCGGCGGGCTTGGGGTTCAGCTTTTAAATCAAGACCCCGCACGGGCTTGCCGTGTGACAGTGGCTTGCTTGCCGCTCAAGGTGTCAGGCGCGACGCCGTAGCCGCCTTCTCTGGCGCGTGGTACGGGAAGTCCAAAGCTTGGAGGCACAGGCTGGCCACCAAGGCATGGCGAGTCTTGGCGTCTTTGGGCAACGCGGTCATGGCGTTCAAAACATAGTTGTAGTTGATGCTGACCAGAAGTTGGGAGGCCGCAAATGGCCCAGGGTTCAAATCAGGGTGGCCAAATCGGCGTTGGATCAGCTTCATCAACCCGATGAGCTCGACGAAGATTTTCTTAGTGCGGGGGTCCACTTGCAGGTCCACCATGAAAAACTCGTGCATGGCGCGATTGGCCGCAAAATCCACCTCCTGAATCTGCTCAAGTCGTTGGCTCATTTCCTGAAGCAAGGCGTGCCGATCATTCGAAGTGGGAACTTTTTCACTCACTTCCTGCATGATTTTGCTGGCTTTGCTGCAATAACGCTCGTAAATCAGCAGCAGGGCTTGCTTCTTGGAGCCAAAACGCGCCAAAAATGCGCCGCGATGCAGGCCTGAAGCCAGGGCGATTTCATCAATCGTGATTTGGTGAAAGGACTTGTGCGACAAAAGCTGGGCGAAAGCATCCAAGAAGCGCTGCTCTGTCATCAGGGCGCGGGTCTGGTGGGGCCTTTTGTAGCTCACTTAAATTCTCCAAAACTAACTATTGGTATTTTTTTCCTGAAGTATAGTTTTCATGCTTTATTTTGAAGAAATTTTTTATTTGGCATATTTTTTAAACATCGCAAATTTAATCCTTTAATTTTAAATGAAATCGAATTTTGTAATTTTGATATCACTTTTAATATCGTGGGGCGCCCATGCTCAAGGCTTGTACGAGTCCATTGAGCAAGCGCTTGATTCGAACCCTCAAATTCGGTTGGCGCTTGCCAAAGTGATGGATGCGGAGTTGGCTCAAAAGTCAGCCGGGCAACAGTACATGCCGACGGCCTCTGTGCGGTTTGAGGGGGTCGAGCGATCTTCTTCAGATGCGGTTTATGCAGGTGATAAATCCCAAAAAACCCTTTCATTGCAGCAGCCCCTGTACACGTTCGGCAAGATCACCGCTATCAATGAGCGGTCTGCGCAAGAGCTTCAATTCACCAAGGACGCGCTGAATGAGTCCAGGCTTCAACTGTCGTACCAGGTGATCCAGGCTTGGGGAGAGCTGTACGCAGCGGCCCTTCGGCAGGATATCTTGGGAAAAAGCAGGCAAGAGCATGTGCGCCTGAGCGAGCAAGTTGGCCGCCGGGTCGAGGAGGGCGTGGCTGCGCAAGCTGAGCTGGTCTTGACGGTGGGGCGCATTCGGCAAGTCGAGGCGCAACTCGCCAATGAAAAGTTGCGGATGCTGACGGCGCAATCCAGGCTCGAGTTGCTGACCAATCGCAAATACAAGCTGTTGGCCCCCAAAATCGAAGCGCAAAATGCCGTTCATTTGAGCCACTTGGACAGCGAGTCGCTGGTGACCGAGCATCCAACGCTTCAAAAATTAAGCCGCCGTATCGCGTCGGTCAGTCAAGAGGCGCGCCAAAAAAATGCAGAGATGTACCCCGAGGTGTACGTGCGATTTGACCGCCAATACGGCAATTACACCCTGAGAAACACCGACCCGAGCAATCGCGTTTTCATTGGCATGAGCACCAACCTTGGGCCAGGCGTGTCTAGCTACTACACGGCAGTGTCTGCTGCGAAAAAATTGGACCAAGTGCATGCCGAGCGTGACATTGAAACCAACAACATTCGCGAAGCCGTCCGCAAGGACCTGTTGGTCGTCCTGGAGTCCCCGTCACGAATCAACGCGCTGACAGACAGCTACCAAGCCAGCGTCAGCACCTTTGATTCCTTTGAGCGCCAATTCAGCTCGGGCAAAAAGTCTTGGCTGGAAGTGATGAACGCCGTACGCGAAAAGGTGCAATCGGAGGTGGAGCTTCTGGACGCGCAGATCAACCTCGCTTTGGCTGAGGCCAAGCTGCGCACGCTTCAGAAAATTGAAAGCACAGGCCGCTGATGGGCGTTCCCTTTTTGGACAGGGCGCTGGCCCGCATGGCTGCCTTGCATGGTTGCGCCATAGACATGCCCCTGGTGGTCGAGGTTGCAGCCCGCAGCGAGACAGTCAGCGATGCGATTGAGCAGCTGAACCAGCGCATCAGCAACCTGCGCTTTGAGGCGCGCCGCCAAAGCGAGGCGGGCGCGCAAGACCAGACGCCGGCTCTGATTTTTCTAGAGGATGAATGCGGCATTGTGCGTGGCAAAAATGGCCGCGACCAATGGGTTGTCGAGTTTTATGACGCAGGTCAAGCACAGTGGCAAGAGCGTCAAATGGCGCTGGCCTTTCCCTGTGACTTGATTGTGGCCGCAGCGGTCCGCCCCCGGCCCAAGTCATCGAACCCACTGGGCCATTTGCTGTGGAGCTTGGCCAAGCAGCGCAAGAGTGCATTGTTTCAAGTGATCCTGGCAGGCTGCATGATCAACATCATTGCCTTGCTGACATCTTTCTACAGCATGCAGGTTTACGACCGTGTGATCCCTACGGGCGCGGTGGCCACACTGATCGCGCTCACCATCGGTGTCACGCTGGCGCACCTGTTCGAGTTGGCCGTTAAATTCCTGAAATCGACGCAGGCAGAAATTGTCAACAAATGGCTGGATGAGGAGCTCTCGCGCGCCATCTTCACGCGTTACTTTCAAATACGCCTGGACGCCATGCCAGCCAGCCTGGGTGACCTGGCCAGCAGGCTCAAGAGCTATGAAATGGTCAGGCAGTTTTTGATTGGGATGCCCATGCAGTTGCTGGTGGACATCCCATTTGTCTTGATATTTTCGGTCTTCATTTTCAGCTTGTGCGGCTGGCTCATTTTTTTGCCCTTGGGGTTTTTCTGTTTGGCCGTGTTGATCGGCTATTTTTATAAAAACGAGTTCATCCACGAGGCAGACCTTGGCAACGCCTCCAGCAATCGCAAATTTGGGCTGATTGTTGAAACCATCCAGGGCGCCGAGACCATCAAATCGGGCCATGCGGGCTGGCGTGTTTACGCCAAGATGTCTGGCATCAGCCAAGACGCCCTGGATTCTGAGTATCGGTTGAGAAAAGCGTCCGAAAAATCTCAGTACTACATTGCCTTTTTAAGCCAGCTCGCCTACGTTGGCATGGTGGCCCTGGGCTCTTTGCTGATCGCCCAAGGAGGCTTGACCATGGGCGGCCTCATCGCCTGCACCATCATGGCCGGGCGCATGTTGGGGCCATTGGCCGTTGTGCCGCAAACACTGGTCCAGTGGGCGCAAACCAAATCGGCTTTGAAAGGATTGAATGAGCTGTGGAATTTGCCCTTGGATTACGACGAGGGCGTCACACCTTTGATTCCCGCGGACATTCAAAGCAGCTATTTGCTCAAGGGGGTGGAGTTCAACTACGGCAAGGTGCCTGCCCTCAAAGTCGCCGAATTCAAGGTGGCCCCGGGCGAGCGCATCGCCATCTTGGGTCCGATTGGCTCCGGAAAGAGCACCTTGCTCAAGCTGCTCTCAGGCATGTACAAGCCCACCCGAGGAGCGGTCTTGTTGGATGGCATGGACATCAACCACGTTTCCAAGCCATTTTTGGCTGAACAAATTGGCTATCTGCAACAAGATGGCCGCTTGTTTTCGGGGACCTTGCGCGAGAACCTTGTGCTGGGCGTGATCGACCCAGGCGATCAAGTGATTTTGGAAGCGGCCAAAAAAACGGGGTTGTACGATTTCGTGCTGGCCAAACACCCCCAAGGTTTGTCGCAGCCTGTGTTTGAGGGGGGCGCGGGCTTTTCGGGCGGGCAGCGCCAACTCATCAATTTGACCCGCCTGTACATCAGGAAGCCCAAAATTTGGCTGTTGGATGAGCCAACAGCCAACATGGATCGCAATTCGGAAGTGGCCTTGGCCAACCTGCTCAATGCAGAGTTGAAGCCTGAGGACACCCTGGTCCTTGTGACGCACAAGCCGGAACTTCTGCGCTTGGTCAACAGGATCGTGCTGATCGTGAACAACGAAATTATCTTAGATGGTGAGAGGAACGAGGTTTTGCAGAAACTTCAGCCGCCGCCGGGTGCTGCTTGAGACAGGTTGATGTGAAATGAAGATTGAAAACGGTCTCCCTCAACGATTCGCATTTTTTGCGCGTGTCGGTGCAATTCCTTATCTGTTTTTCGCGCTGATCATTTTCTTGCTTTGGGCGAGTTATTTTGAGATTGACCAAACGGTGCGCGTCCAAGGGCAATTGGTCTCGGAGTCCAAGACGCAAATCATCCAATCGGCAGACGGTGGCGTGATTGAAAAGATTTTTGTTCGCGAAGGCGACGCCGTCAAAGCCGGCAAGGTCGTCGCCAGGCTGGAGCAGACCCGTGCGTCCGCTGAATACGAGGAGACGCGCACAAAAGCCGTTGCCTTGGAGATTGCGATTGCCAGAGTCAAGGCGGAGGCCAATGGCAGCAACCCTGACTTTTCGAAATTCCCGCCCCAATACAAGCATGTGGTCAATTACCAGCGTGAGCTGTACCAAACGCGGCTTCACAACCTGAAGACCGAGCTGGGCTACATCTACGAGGGAACGGACTTGGCCTTGAAAGAGCACCAAATGAACGAGCGCTTGTTCGCCTCTGGCGACATCAGCGCCACCGATTTGATGCGCTCACAGCGCCAGTTGCTGGAAATCAAGGCCAAGAAAGACGCGGTGCTTGGCAAGTACCGCCTGGAAGCGGGTGCCGAGCTGGTGAGGCTCAGCGATGAGTTGTCAGCGCAGTTGCACAGAACGCAGGGCCGTGAAAGCCTGGTGATCCATACCGAGCTGGTTGCGCCGCATGATGGCATTGTGAAATCTCTCAAAATCAACTCCGCTGGCGGTGTGCTGCGGCCTGGGGATGAAATCATGCAGATCTCGCCCACCAAGGACAATTTGATTTTGGAGGTGCGTGTGCCACCTTCGGAGATTGGCATGATCCAGACCGGTCAGCCGGTCAGCGTCAAGATCGACACCTACGATTACTCGGTTTACGGCGCACTGGACGGGAAGATATTGGACATCAGCCCGGACTCCATCAATGAGCCCTCTGCTCAGGCCAATGGGGTGCCGCAGAATTTTTACCGCGTCAAAATCAAAGTGATCCAAGACGCCAGCAACGAGCGGCAAAAAAACATTGTCCTCAAGCCAGGCATGACTGCGGCTGCAGACATTCAAGTCGGCCAGCGCTCCATCCTCATTTACCTCATGAAGCCCATTGTCAAGACTTTGAATGTGGCCGGTAGTGAACGTTAATTCCAAGATTCAAAAAATTCATCGGTGAACCAAATGGCTCAAAATAACTCTAAAAATTCTGCTCAATCCAAAGTCAAAGCGGTCAAGGGCAAGCTGCCTCTGAAAAAGAAGCGCTCCGTTGAACAGGTGGAAGCCAAAGCACAGGTCCCTTTGGAGGATTTGGAAAGCACGATTCCTTTGTCGCAGCAGACAGTGATCCCTATCGACCCTGAACTTGCGGAAAAAAGCGCGCCCCTCTACGAAGCGGTGGTCGCAGAGTTCGAGGCTCAGCGGGCGAGCACTGGCCACGACCAATTTCTCAGCAACTATGTGGTAGAGCTGGCTTCGCTTGCCACGGAAACAACGGTGGACTCGAGCAGCTCTGCGTCTGGCGCCGAGGCCTCCGCTGGGGCTGCTGCTGCGGCGCCCGCTGTCAGTCCTTTGCCGATGGTCATGGGGGCTGCTGTCGTTTCGACCGTGAACTCCGAGGATGTGACCAAGCCTGCCGTGCCGCGCATCGACCTCTCGGTGTCGAATTTGGCGAACATCGTTTCTGCCGATTCGCTCAGCATTTCACTGGCCCAATTAAGCCAGTTGTTGCTAGAGTTGCCCGCCGGGCTGACCGGTTCGGCCGCCGACGTGGTTGCCTTGGCCAATGCGATCGACAGCATGGGCGGTGGGAGTGTCACGGCAGAGCAGTTAGAGCAAAAGCTGGACCTGTTCTCATCCATGCTGACCGCGAGCCGAGGTGGCAGTTTGACCTTGGCAACCATTCAAACCTTTGCAGATGGCCTGAACCAAGTCTTTGCAGACCATGCCAGTCTGCTGGACAATGGCCTGGTCAGCTCCATCTCTTCCGCGCTGTCCAGCAGTGCGAGCAGCCTCTCGACCATGTCCGCCAGCGAGTTGGTTTCCGTGGTGTCGCAGCTGACAAGTTTTGCTGACACAGATGGAACAAACATTGCCGATTCCAAGTTCGAGCTCTTTTCCTCGGCTTTGAGTGGGGGCGGGCAAAGCGCTGGCTACAGCCAAATTTCCTCGGCCATCACGGCCATCAACACCATTTACGGAAGTGCACTGAGCGCGGCCAGTGAAACAGATTCCGTCGCGGCTCAAACCGATTTGAGTTTGATCCAGCTCAGCTACTTGCAAAGCTTGGGCGTTACCGGCGTGGATGCAAGCAACCTTTGGGTGGTGAAGAATTACTTGTTGACGGCCTTCACCGAGCACCCCGACGGCTCAGTGGTCTCAACCCTGAGTGAGTTGCAAACCTTGGTGAATGCCGCGCTTCAGAGTATCCAGGTCTCCGGCAGCATCACCGCTGGACCGGTGGTGGCCAGCAATGACTTGGTTGCCATCGCCTACACCGCCGACGGCGTGGAGATGGGCCGCTCCGAAGTCAGCTCAGCTGGCACTTTCAAGATTTCATTCACGCAGGCCTTTTCGGACTACCACGGCCTGTCGCTGGTACGGCTGTACAACAAGTCTTCGGCGCCTGATTATGTCGATGAGGCAACGCAAGTGCCTGTCGATCTTTCCACCGAGTTGCGAGCCGTGGCATCGATCGCTGGATCGGGTAATTATTTTGTGAACTTGACGCCGCTGACCGAGGTCGGCGTGCAAATCATCCAGAGCGTTTCCAACATCACGTCCTCCACCACCCTGACGGGCGCCGAGGGTACCGTTTCAGACAACCTGGTGAATTCAACCTATGCCTCCGTCGCGGACGCTGTGGGCTTGAGTGGCACAAACCTCGTGTCCGGATCGGTGACGCCGGTAATCGACCAGGCAGGCCAAGTCCAAGAGGGAAACGCTTATGGTTTGGTGCTGGCGGCCATTTCAGGGGTGGAGTCGCGTACAGCCGCCAGCACGGCCAGCGTCCTGACCGACATCTCTTCAAACCTGACCACGCAATTGGCACAGGGTAACTCTGTCATTGAGCTGGATGCAGCGCTTAAGTCGAGCATTGTGATCGGCGCGGGCGTCGCAGGCGCTGAGGGCGTCAACACGATTGCAACATTGCTGGGCGTTGACACTACTTCGGTGTCTCAAAACATTCAAACCTGGAATGCCATTACCAGCCTTGTCGAGGGAGACTCTGCGATTGCTTTGAGCTCTGCCGGTTTGACATCGATTGGCTTGACGGTGCCTTCGGCAACCACGCAAGTGTCTCAATCGGCCGTGGTGGCTTTAGTGGAGGATGTCTTGCTCGCTAAGTCATCGCAATCCGAAGCCACCCTGGAAAAAATCCAGTCCTACCTGGATGCCTCGAAAAATATCCTGGACGTAGCCGCTGGCGCCGGTGACACAACGACGCTGATCGAAAATTTGTCCCTGTTGGGCATTGAGGGCGCACGTTCCAGCTTGCTGGATTATGTGGTGAGCCAAATGGCCGGTGGGCCCGCAACGCTGTCCATGGCGCAAATCCAGTCCTTGGTCGTCGCTGCAGACGAGGTCGCAAAAGACTATGTGGCGAACAAGGCGTTGCATATTGACGTCAACGACGGGCAAACCTGGCTGACAGTTTCAGATTTCCAAAACATTGACGCCGCCGAAGTTGGCGCAACCGACGTCGCCCATTTCAACGCCTTGCTGGTGGCTTTGCCTTCGAGCGTGAAAAACGATTGGTCTGCCATCCACCAGGCGATTGAGGCCTACAGCGCTGTGCAGCAGCAGGCGGGCTTGGGCTTGCGCGCCACTGAGCTGAGCGCGACCCAATTCTCTGCATTGGGTTTTCAAGATGCAACGCCAGGCTTGGCAAAGCTGATGTCTTCGGCCATTGCGGCGCAACCCTCGGCCAACGTTGCCACCTACTCCGGCCTGCAAGCGGTGGCGGATGCGGCGAGTGCGGTGCACACGCTGGCCGATGGCGTGTCGGGCAATGGATCTGTGCTGACGCAGGTGCAGCTGAGCGCATTGGGCGTGAGTGGTGTGCCTGCGGCGGGATTGGCGTTGCTGTCCAACGTG